>Ga0126342_10000830_pt1 | contig 38458 bp, 35 predicted proteins | sample Cyp1metagenome_FD_92528 | JGI IMG/M metagenome (GOLD analysis project Ga0126342, IMG submission 92528) | Coral microbial communities from Lord Howe Island, Old Settlement Bay, Australia - Cyphastrea 1 metagenome | ecosystem: Host-associated > Invertebrates > Cnidaria > Coral ...
GATTGGGGTTGTGGCACGTGCAAAAGGGAATTTGTTCAAGCTTGCGTTTGCACAGCCATAAACAAAAAAATATTGTGCTTCTTTGTTTGTTGGGTAGCAGCTTTGAAGATGAGAGCGTGTTTGTGCAGCTTTGAAGATGAGAGCGTGTTTGGATTGAGGTTGTGGCAAGTGCAAAAGGTAGTTTGTTCAAGCTTGTGTTTGCACATCCGTAAACCAAAATATCTTTCCCGGACTGAGTCCGGGTTCTTCAAAAAAAACAGCCATCCTGTCAAACTCATTGCGAAGAAACTTGCATGCCCCCTTCCCCCCAATTCAATGTTGTTACATCGCTTTGCTTCGAAAGGCCTTCAAAAAAAACAACCATTTCGGTTCGGATGCCGGCATGCATTGGGCAACAACATTGATCAAGGGGGCGCGGGGGGATCAGGTATGATGTGACAACATGTAGGAGGATGGCTGTTTTTTTTGAAGAACCAGGTATGACCGTATTCTGGAGGCCTGGAATTGATTGAACTTTTCAACTGTCAACAAAGTCAGGCACTGCTGAGTAGAGCGGGGCAATTCATCGTTGTGGTCAATGGAAAGGTGCGGACTGTTGGTCGATGCAAGGGCAATAATGGCGGTGAAACACAAGAACATAAAATGTATGGAAATACAGAAATATTTCATTGCAATTTACTTGTAGTTCTAGCTGGGCTGCACTTGCAACCAGCCTTAATTCTCCAGTTTTTGCCAGGCTCAGTTTCGGTAAGAGCTTCATCTGTGTAGCGTCTTGAGCTTTGCCTTGTAGTGTTGGAAGTGAAAGACAGCCAGCAGCAAACCAAAGCAGATACAGGCACAAATCCAACCAGTTGCATAGTTTTTGTCGAACAGGTGCACAAAGAATCCGAAATTGTTTACAAGTCACAACCATTGATTTTTGACCATGGCCACCGCCCCCAGAGCCCTTGAGCACCGACATGTGTCGTGTTGTTTCGACGCGCTGGTGGAGGTGGTGGTGCGTGTCACAGATGACTTCCCACTGGCAGATGTGGAGGCCTTCTACCCCGTGGTGGACCTCCTGGGTCGCGTCTGTCAGGTGAGCCTTGGTGATTTGGGCGGGAAGTCGTTCGGGGCTGATCACGAAAGCTTCTGCATGCTTCTGCTAAATGGAATCCCTCTTGCTGCAACCCTGCTCTAGCAAGGTTTTCGCAGCTGGAATCGCCAATCACATGAAACTTCACAGTCAAATACCCTCCTCGGCTGGCCCTTTGCACAAACAGTTTTGCTGTGGATCAATCCCCTGGGGACATGTTCGCCATATCGTCACCGTCCGATCATCAGCATCATTAGACTTCCTCTCCACTTCGTCTCTCACCATTCCTGACACACCGCTTCCTCAATCTCCAGTTTCCCTCCCAGCTAGCTTTCGTCCCTTGCCCCTTGGCTTCAAGTTGTGATGCAACGTATTGACAACTGATGTCAATTACACAATCATACTATACCACAGTAGTTTCAATATGTTTCAAGTTTCAATGATTTGTCTCCCTGACACAATGGCATTGCTCTTATCTTCCGAGCGGGATGGTTTGAGCTGCGGTTGCCAGCCTTAGGTCACTATGGTGAGGGATGCCGTGCCACCAGCAGCCTCAGTTGTCACCTGGTTGCGATGTCGTGGCTGGGGGCCTTGGTACTTTTTGCTGCTGGATGCTGGTTGCGAGGATGGCACCATCTTCACTGGCTTCGATCCAAAGCTGCTGGGCAAGGCACAATGGACCAAGGTAGTGCTAGCCCATCCGAACGGAGAAAGCTGCTTCGTCTGAACTTGGAGCACCCTTTATCTCGATTTGGTTGTGCATTCTATTGCAAGCGTCAGCTAATATCAGGCTAGACTTTGTGCAAGTCTTTTGGAAGGGTAGACGTTGAGCGTCAATACAGTCTGGGAAAGCTGCTTAACCATCCGATCCAGGCCGTGAGCCTCTCTAATTCACGGCTCTCCTGCTCCAGCCGTGATCCAGTGCCATGTCTGAGAAGGGCGGCAAGCCACTTCCTTCCCTGCCCTATCTTGAAGATCAGATTCATTCAGATTCAACACTGTTCTCAAGGAACCTTTGTTGGTCATTGAAGGCGGATGGTGACCCCTGATAAATTTTGATAATCTTTTTTTTTGGTATCTCGAAAAGATTCCGCGCTCTTTGCGGAGAATCAATTTAGACACTTTTCTGCGCAGGACCCTTTTGTGCAACTGCCTTTCGAAAGTAGACCTTGATTTTTTGGATTCCCTAAAACAAGCGTCAAGCCCTCGAAAGGTTGAAACTCTGCCACCTCAGGTTGGCAAAGAATTGGGTGGTGTGGTCTTTGGCGATGGTCCACTTCCATGTTGGGGGTGCCCAGCGGCGCCCAGCGGTGCGCAGTGGTGCCTTGTTGGGGGTGCTCGAATGCTCGGTCAGCTTCATGGAAGTCGCTGGGTCGACCTTTCCGAGGCACCGGGCCGGATGGAGAAGCCTACTTCGAGGTGGTCGTGGAGGAGCTGCGTCAAGGTCCAGAGCCTCCTAGATTGAGCGGATTTGGAACCCCAAGTTCAACTGAACCCTTGGAAGATCTTGAAAATCTGAGATCCAAATTCAGATACTTCACTCTTCTGTTGTCAAACTGTCAAACTCCATCAAACTTCCGTGCCTGCTGGTTTCTTGCCGAGTCCGAGTCCTTGGTTGAGGCAACGACGATGGGTTGGTCCTGGGCGTTGCCTCCAAGCGACCTCAAGCCATGGATGACATCCTCATGGGATGCGATGTGAAGGTCGGGAAAGGTCAGACTGGAAAACCGTGGCCGAAAGGCCGAAAGGCCGAAAGGCCGAAAGGTCTTACTTTAGTGCAACAATCATTCTTTTACAATATACATAGTTCTATATACATATACAATATTATAAACATAGACGGTTCATGTTTACAGTCTCACTTCTGTATTCTGATTCTTAACTTATTCCTTGCGTCTAAAATTATTCGCTCACCTTCACTATCAACATACCAGCATCCAGACCGGGAGATGTTTTGCAGCGCACAGGAGGCTTGGAGCATCGGTTACAATGGTTGCTCCTTTTCCCCAGATGTGGAGGAAGACATACCAGTGAAGTGGAGCCCTGTAGGGACCCCCAGGGCCTCAGTCCATCTCAGTCCACAGGTTGCTATTGGATTTCTATTGGCTTCAGGTGAATCTGAAGCGTGGAGATCACATGGGGCTTCTGATTCAAGGCAACATGGGCTGCTCAGTGATTCGCTCTGATACAGTGCTACAACATTTTGGTTTCCTGTTCTAGCGACTTGGTGCAAGATTACTACTTGAATCGATGTTTTGACAGCCCCTTAGGTTTCTGGTGGAGAAGTAACTCAATGAACTACACATAATTATCTTGTTTCTAGGTGCACATGGAAAAACGCCCTTCCTGCGACTTGTTAATTTGGTTGGAATGTATCGCGCAGCTTTGAAATTTTCATCATGCCATAGTCCGACGATCTTTGAGCACCTTGGAAAGGTGATGGCAGCCTGATTGTGCTGCTCAATGCATCACCGGTCTGCAAGGGTCCAAAGAAAGCACCTGTGCGCAACTAAGCTTGAGTGAGAGACTGCAGCTAGCTTTCAATGCAGTGCCGCTTTTCCATGCTCTGTGCATGGCAAGACTTCCCAGGGTTCATTGATGCAATCCACCGAACAGCTGGTGTCGTTGCATTTGGTTCCTTGGGCAGAACCCTATCGGATCGTTGAGGTCTTGGACGTCCCCCTTTATCCTTTTGTGGATCTTTTAGGCCAGCTTGACCCCGGGGATTTTGTGGTTTGCTTCAGCTGGGAGACGAGATTGGTATCAGATTGCCAGGCAACACCAAGGCGGTGCAGTTGGTGAAGCCCACAGCAGAGCTGGTGAAGACTGCCGTGGTGAACTGTGCCAAGGTGGGGTCATGATGCAACAAGGGGACTTGGTAAACAGAAGAACTTTTCAACAATCTCAAGCGGAGTGTTCAAGAAGATTTCATTTCTTGTACGGTGCACCTCCCTTGCTGGTGTGCTGCGTTCAAATTGGCAATTGGCATAACTGACGGGATGATGCTGAAGTCAGCTCCAACAGCATGCTGCTGAAGTGACATCCTTCATCTCGGTATCCATGAACATTCGCTTTTCCTTGGCTGTCAGGCAGTGAAACGAAGTCTTGTCAGCGGCAAAGACCCCGCATTCTTTGATGCCTGGTGAGACCGGCTCGGCTAAAGGATAGCATCCACTCAGGCAACCTGCTTAAACCAGTCCAAGAGGAACAAGGGAGTCGTAGATGGAATGTTTAATGCTTCCTGGTTTTTTAATCGCATCCACAGGATAAACCAGTCATGGACCATAGCTCTTACAGGGTTTCGGTTTCGCAGCCCCTCTCTTGCACATCTGTCCTTTAAACCGCTGTCGCTCACTGCTCACTCTGTACATAGGGATGTGTTCACTGTCCGGCAACTGCTGGAGCGGTGCGCCATCATGTCTTTCTTGCGAAAAAAAATGTGGCTGCCAGAGTTTATCTTAGTATTCTTAATCAGAAGGTTTATGAGACTTTATCAGCACTTCACACCTCAAGCACTTCACACCTCAAGCTGTGGCAATGTTGGAGCTATAGCAGGCGGCAATTGGATGCCAAGTATTCGCAAACGGATTCAGAACCACATTCCATTCAAACGCCGACGATTTCCGGACTTCAGGGGGATAGGGCACTTCCCTGAATTGCCCAATGTGAAGAACCACAAAGTGCAGGTGCAGGGTGGAAGGGAGAAGGCAAACAACCCGTTAATCTGTCGGGATTGACGATCACAATCCTGAGAAGCACACAGGAATTTATTTAGCCCGACCTTGGAGATTCTCAAGTTGTGGACATTTAAACTGCTACTGTTTTGCCTCTAGTATATATAGTTCACTGGAAGGCGAATTCAAGTCAGTGGCAAGTTTTGCTAACACTGCATTCCTGTCAGAAGCAACAGATGAAGACTGGAGACTCCTTTGCAAAATCAATCCTAAGAATATGCCGGGATCACTGCAAAACGACAGCTTGCCATCCATCAACTACTAGAGTTTTCAGGGCATTGTGCCATGGCCGAAGGCGCAGCGGACAATGACACCTGGCGGCAAGAAGCCGTGCAAATGCAAAAAGATAACCCCGAGCTGACGACGGCTCAGATCGCAGAGAAGTTGATAAACCCGTGAAAACCGTGAAAAATGCCTTGGCAAATGCTAGGAAGAAAGGGGAGTTGGTGAAGCCTGAGAAGGGCTCAGGTGGGTATTCAAAGGAGGCCAGACATGAGAGTCCTGTCCAGTCCTCTGTGAAAGATTTACCCTACCGGATAGCACCTATTCCTGGAAAAGGCTTAGGACTGATAGCAACTCGCCAGATCTCCCGGGGGGAGCTGATTGTGGAGGAAAGCCCCGTGCTGATGGAAAGGCAAGGCTTCATGGGATTCAGCCAAATCCAGGAGCAGTTTGATCAACTGGAAGCTTCAGTGCAGGATCAGATTATGGATTTACATGACAAGAATGCGCCTGATGGAAATGGAAAGACCCTCTTGGGAGTGTTTAGAACAAATGCACAGGGCCACAGGGCCACAGGGGGTTGGCTCCAGCAATGGAGCACTCTGTCTTGTGATCAGTCGAGCTAATCACTCGTGCATCAACAATTGCTACCATGGGTGGGTGGATGGACGTGAAAGGCTCTTCTGTGATGCCGACATAGCCAGTGGCGAAGAGATCTGCACGAACTACATCCAATGGCATTTGACCACAGACCAACGGCAGCGTGAATTGCAAACCCAATTTGGCTTCGCATGTGATTGTCCTGCTTGCATGCAAGCAGAATCCCTCCAAAAGAAACATGATGCTATTCGTCTGAAGATCGGGCAGCTGGACCAAAGCATTCCTGAACTTTATCCGATGCCCAGCAAAGCAGTAGCTTTGGTGGAGCAGGTGCTATCATTGTATGAAAAACTGGGCAGACCTATCCCCTATGTGGCTGAAGTGCGGCACTGCTACGATGCCTTTCAGCTGTCGCTCTCAGAGAGGAACATCCCAGCAGCCAAAAGATGGATCCAACGGGCATATGCTGCGAGTCTGATCACAGACGGGCCAAGTTCTCCTCAAGCTTTGAGGTTCGAACGCTTTGTGAAAAATCCCTTGAGCAGGTTGCAAGATGGGCTGTGCATATAATAACATGCAATCAATTGGATTATTTAACTTCCAAGTGCTTGGAAAGAGGCAGCCAGAGGTGTAGATGAGATGGTGGATGAGCCGCAGGTCTGTGCGAGTGGAGAAAAGACAGCCTGAACTCAGCTGCATTTCGCCATGTTTCACCTGTGTATATAGGTGCTTTCTAGAATTTGCATCGTTGTCTGGTGTTGTTTATTCTCTTTCTGTCCACCCTTGGCTGTTGATGTCTGAGATACCTTCATGGTTGCTGGCTTCTGTGCAGCTTATCATGTTGAATGGGAGGATTATATAAACGGCTTGCGCTCGAAGTGGAAAGACAGTCCAAGTTGGAAGATGTGGCGTGTTCTTCAATTCAATAGGAACAAAATGGGAACAAACTGGCAAAACACGCTGTGGTTTGGCTCGAGTGATGGTGTTAAAATTTGGACGCTGGGTGCTGACATGCTGTCGTGTCCATGTTCACGTAATTTGCTCTTCAACATGACTCCATGGGAAACTGTCATGCCCAGGAAATAAACTGAGCAGACATTAGATCTGCGTCTTGAAAACATAGAGACTTCCTGTGCAACATCCCCTACAGTCTATAAAGCAAGTGTCTTGCACCGTCAAAGGTCAATCTAGTGTGAATCAGAAACTACAGTGTTACAGTGTGGATTTGTTCTCTTATGACAGTATCAATATCAATATACTCGATTTACACACCAATATATACTGCACACTTTGAATCAGTAAGAGTGTGTTTTTAAACCAGTATATAAATATGATGAGTCCGAGCGTACCAGAGGGGACGAACAGTCACAAGGCTTTCAGCATTGCTCTTCTCCGCCCGAAATCCTCCAACAGCTGCCTGTTTTGAATCGATGACGCTTTTGGATGCGGCGGAGCCACAGGTACCCGTTGGGCCCCGTTGGGGCTGTGTTGGTTGTGAGACTGGCCTTGTGTATGGCGTGGAGTTTGAGCTGTTGAGCATGTCGAGGCAATGATTCTAATTATTTCCTACTGTATTGGATTCAAGGTTAGGATCCTATTTCTCACAGATGGATCTTTATTCGGCCAGAAAATCCTTAGATGAGATTCCCTCAGAGTGCAGCCAGCTCTACGTCGCACGATCCCCGCTGCCTCAGACGGTCGTGATCGACCCGCGGAGCTTTGGTGTGGAGCCGGAGGTGGGGTCCATTGACGGTCGGTCTGGATGACAGCAAAATTTTGGTTGCAAGACTACACTAACTAGGAATATCTAGTAATTATCTAGTATAATATGTATAATTGGAAGAAGTGAGATGTTTCAAGGTTGGTTGATGGAATATGAATGGATGTGATACTTGAAAACATGGATTGAGAAAGTGCTCCTGCAACCATGGAACTGCTCCTGCATCAACTTGCAGCGGCCATTCATTGAGCATGGGTGGGATTGGAAACCAAGGCTGTCACAGCTGTAGAGCTTGGTCTCTCACATGCCTTGGGTGAATCTTGTTTATACGTACACTTACGCCATGTTTCCACGCTTTCAGCTGCATTTTCTCAAGGAAATGGACAAGGGACTTTCATAAAGTAGTGCAAGCGATCTTCGTTTCTGTGGGGACGCCATTGTAACCGTTGTATCATTGTGTTCTTAACTGGCAGGTCGTTTGGTGGTGCTCCTTCCTATGGACCCTGGTTTAATCAGAACTACAATCCATTACTTTTGCGAAGGAAAACTGAAGCTCAACCCCAAGCGCCAGCATATACAAATTCCGTCACAACAGTACACGTAAAAGTGAATATTTCACCAAAATGCATCGTTGTTCTCATTTCTTTGAATATATTGTCAAGCTGCAGAAGATGTTGAGCTGGACCGCAACATCGTGCAACACTTAGTGACACTTGGTCACCATGTTAGTTCACCTGCCAAGTGTGGCTTCCCATGGTCGTTGCTTTTTAGTGAAGCACGCCAGTGACCGGTCTGTGGCGCTGCCGTTGCGCCCATTGGCTGCCATTGGTGTCGCTGCAGCTGCGGCTGCCTGTGGCAGAAGATGCTTTCGATGCCACCGCACTGTGCGACGCTGCGAAGATGCCAAAGTCTTGGAGGTTTAGCGGCCGAGTTTGGCCTTAGTGGCTGATTTCAGTCTCAATACATCGCAAAACCCTTAGATTGGCTTGGGAACAAAATTGGGATGCTGTTTTCTTTGAGTTCAACGTTTCTAAAAGCAGGTACAGTATGGTACAGCTCACACCAGCATTTTCGGTAGCTATTCTAGAACACTGGGTTTGCAGAATGAAGACATCGATGCCGTCACATCAGTCACATCCTGTTTTGGGCCCAGACTTGAAAAAAAAAACTCCATTCTACCTTTATTCAACTTGGGTCCAGATTTGCACCGGATAAGAGGGACTTGGAGTTGAATGATGTTGGGCGGTCACAGGTCGCAGAGCAGGCTGCACGCGCTGCTGGGTGTCTGATCCGAGAGCAGGTGGGTGCCAAAGTCATTCGACGTAAAGCCTTTGCTGCGGATCTGCTGACAGCAGTGGATCAGAACCTTGGATCCTTTTGGTCGGTTTTGGAGGTTTGTTCTTTGGTTAATTTATCATTCGGTTAATCAGTGATGTCGCCGTTGTAATCCCCTGTATGAATCCAACATATTGGAGCACCAACGATGAATGAACTTTGGAAGACCAATTGTCCATGAACAAAATTTGTCAGGTTTTTGCAGCTGAAACCTTCAGTGGACAACCAAAACTGATCGCTGAGGCAGTGTGAGGAGGCCATCCGAAAGATTGTCCCTGGGCACGGGCTGCTGGTGGCAGGTCAGTACTCGTACCCTTGCTTACTACGAGCATCTACGAGCGGAGTGTCGTATCACAACGTTGAAGGCAGAGGAATCACTAAATGTGGAGATGCGAAATGAAAAGATGGTTGGTGCAAAGGAACAGTACTCCTTGGGCTGCCATGATTTTAAGTTTTTTTTGGGCTTTTCCAAGGTTCAGGACAACTTCCCAAGCCATGCATTCCTGGGGGAGGAGATGTTCGGAGTCACCTTGTGTTGAGGGCCGTGACCAGCTGTGAGGTGATCCAACAAACGTATCAAACATGGTCTTCAGATGTCGGGGATCATCAGCGCGTCATCGGCGTTGCTGGCACTTGAATTGAATGACCGCCCGTCCCCAGGAGACGGCTGAGACCACTGGAGGTATTGAGGAGATGCAAGCGCAGGAAGGCATCAGGGTTTGGAAGATGGGATAGGATGAGTAGGTCTAAGTAGGATGATGTAAAGATCGGAACTCAGGATGGATTCATTCTTTTCTGGGAATCATCTCATGATCTTGTTGCAATAGTGTCAGGCATTTTATGCAGATTATTTCAATCTTTGAGACACACATCCAAGTGTTGAGAATTGCAATCTGAGATCGTACCATCCTATTGGCTAATAGCAATTGTTCCTGCCTTGCTATGATTGCTTAGCCATGCTTAGCCTGCTTAGCTTCCAGGTTGGCTGTGGGTGGTGGATCCCATTGATGGAACTACCAACTTCGCCTCTGGTCAACCCATGTCCGCGGTGAGCATCGGCGTGGCTAAAGACGGACAGCTTCGTGTTGGGGTCCGGGCGCTTAGCTGGGCCTGTGTGGCCAAAGACTTGATGAGACTTCTGAACTTCACCGATCTTCACCGTGTCAGCTGAGCTGGGGCCCCAGGTCATCTATGAGCCCTTCCGAGACGAGCTCTTCACGGCGCAAGTGGAGCGTGGTGCCTTCCTCAACGGCCACATGGCAGCACATGGTTGAAGACATCAATGAACATAGATGGTTTTCCCATGTTTTCCCCACCATTTCCATTTATTTTTCTTTACTTCCCTATCATGATACAGCCTTTGGAGGAGTTATTGGATGAATTTGATGAATTTGGGGACCCCCCCGTCCACACTCATCCTGTGCTGAAGCTGAGGCCAAAGTATCCGTGTCTCAGATGCCAAAGAGCTTTCAGAGGCGCTGCCTGGGTGTGGGAACCTCACTGAGATGATTTGGACGTGGACATGGCTCGAACATGGCTTAAAGTTTTAAAGGCTATCCTTTGCAGCTGCCTGTATCATCGGATTCGCAGATCCTATGTGGCAGAAGAATGGCTCTTTGTGTACCATCTCCTGCCTCCCAAGGCTGTGGTCGCCTCGGGGTGTGCCCCAAATCCGAAGAGCTCAGCGCCGTGCCTTCGGGCCATGACTGAACTGGCGCCCAAGACAAGGAACCTGCAAACCTCCGCTTCTGTGCATTCGGTGGTATGGCATCAGGGCAGTGGTACTGCATGACATCAGGTGTGTGAGCCAAATTTTGACCTGCAGCAGATGTGTTTTTGGACGGTTTGGGCAGTGTGCAACTGGATTCTCCGTAGATCCATGCCACCAGATGGGCTTTTGTACCAAACCAGGATTCTTTCAAGTTACTTGGCTAGGCAAAGCTGCATCTTTTGCTCAAACCACTCGGGCACGCTTTTTAGCTCGGTGTCGGCATGTCCATGGCGCAAATCCGTCTTTTCGCTTGCCTTATCATCCTTTCATTGAGCACCGGAGCTGCAGACCCCGGATACATCTGCATTAAGCGGGCTTCGCAAACCGCCAGCCAGAGCAACTTCACGGCATATCAGGCCAATCTGCGAGGTGGCGGCAGAAACGACTGTAGTAGATGCAGCTCAATCCAAGAATGCTGTTGCTGGGAACTCGATACGCCGTGGAAATTTTGCAATGTATTTAAATGCATTTAATGAGACAGGCATCACTTTCATCACGCAATTTGCTCGCCAATTTTGGTGACGAAGAAGGTGCGTGAGAAGGCTTCCTTCACCAACAGGGCGCTTGCAAAACAGTGCTCTGAGCAGATCCTTTATGACTGAAAAGGTCTGTATGTACAGTGTATAGGTAGGCATTGTTTCAATCATGCCAGTGAGCCTTCACAAGCTTGACATTCAGTGCATTCATGCCTGATACAAAGACAAACCCTTGCGGCGTTCTGAGCGCTTTGGGCCTTTGGGTCTGTTACTGTAGCTTTTTGTTTTGATGCTGGGGTGCACCTTGGGGGGCTGCTTTGGCTGATCCTAAGGACGCCTTAAATTGCCAATCTCCTTTACCCATGCATCCTCTTTTTTTTGTCTCTGGGGTTGGCTCCCAGCTTCTGTGCTTCTCCCACCTTTTTTTTTCCTGGTCCCTGCTTAGCACTCGGTACCTCTCCTTAAGGGAGCGGCGCCTTGCCGTTTTTTTTTTGGTGGCATGCTCTATCTTTATTGTTGTGCACTAAGAGTTAAAGATAATTATATAAAGATTACATATGGCTGAGTCACAATTACCGAGATGTCTATCAGAGTCTATCAGAATCCATCACTGTCACTGCTGGTCCATGGAGGACACTTCGCATCTTGGGCTCTGCTGCAGTGAACTTTGCATGGCTCGCCTGTGGACGTCTCGATGCTTGGTTCGAGGCGATGTTGGGACCTGAAAACTGTATGCTTTGGATAGAAGATCTCCTGAAAACTGTATGAAGATGATTCGTTCTGGCTTCCTGAAACAGGGTGGAAGTCGGATGGTTTTGGAAACTCAATGGGCTTGACGGAGAAACATAGTTACTCCGACCTGATGGAAAGTGATCACTGGCAGGTGGACTTGAACGCCTGGGACAACGCTGCTGGAGCCTTGCTGGTCCAAGAGGCAACTGCTATCAGAAGCTCTCTGTGAAGATGTCTGGTTTTGTCTGTTGTTTGGTACTTGGTCAGTGCTGAAGAAACCCAAGACAGGCTGAAACTTTGGAAACACTTACTGCAACAAGTAGATTTGAGCCCGAGATCATGAGAGCTGTGAGGCAGGAGGCCTGGTGACAGATTGCAAGGGCTCGCCATACACTTTGAGCACGCGCCCGATTTGTGCTACCAATGGGTTGATTCATTTCGAGCTGTGACCTGGCAAAAGTTTGGAGGAAAACAGTCCAGGCGACCAATGCCTTTTATGTTGATGAGTCACATCCCCATCATATCTGTCTACAATATATACATATATATATATGTAGATACATAATACATACATGCATATATATATATACATATGTACATATATATATATATGTATATATGTACATATATATGTATATGTATATATACATATATGTATATATATGTATATATATATGTATATATATATATGTATACCATTATGTATACCATTACATATCATATCAAATTCCGATTCTGTGGGGTAAATTGTGGGGTAAACATCCCCACGAAACCTTCACATCGCTAAGGCTTGAGATCCTGGCAAAGACCAAGGCTACGGAGTTGGATCCATAGCTGATCGCTTTCCAGGCGGGCTAAGTGGAACGGTTCGGAAAGGTGGGAATGTGCTGTTGCTACATATTCAGAATATGTGTATATATATAATTATATATATATAATAATAATAATAATATATTCTGTATTCTGTATGCTGCAACTAGAAAGAGCTTCAGGAACTTCAATCAATTTCATTCAGGAGAATCAGGTGGTTTTTATGGGACTATGGGAGCGATAACAAGCTGCTGGGCTTCTTCGTAGGTCATGATATCAAATCCCTCCGAGCTCATCGCCAGGCCTATGGGCCTATGGCTGACCGCTAGTACACCAACCGGCAGATGTGCGCATACAAAAATGGTCCTTCTGTATGTTCAGTGGCGGATGCACCTGCTACTGGACTGGTGCTGGTGAACATTGCAAGCAGATACTCTGGAACAAATCATCCATAGCGAAGCGACATGACAGAGGTTGGTTTGCATGTCAACTAAGTAGCGTCAGTGACCTGGGTGTAAGAAAAACAAACTGAACCACATAAATGCACCAACCCGACTTCTTGAAGAACCAGAAAATCTCGAGAAACGTGAAACCAATATCAGGTCACAATGTTGGGGCAGGCATCTCAAATCCATTTTTTGATATTTTTTGAACCAAGACATTGTGCCAGAGATTTTGCTAAATCCAAACTCCTCTGTGTATTTCTGGCATTAAACTTCGGGCGAGTGCGGGCCTTTGATGCCAGGTGGATGAAGCTACAGGAATACCCAAGCAGCCAGAATCCCAGCAGTCAGCTGCACTGGAGCTGTGATTTGATCATCTTTCATCAGGGGAGGCTGGGCTGGGCTGGTGCTTCCTCGCCTTGTCAATCATGATAGCCCTGCCAGCCCTGCGGGTGCTTGTGCAGAAGTCAATTTTTTTTTTGGGATGAGTTCCTCTTGCCTAGTTTCGGAACAAATTTGAGGCTGCTACAGTGGTACAGCAGGTCGTGTCAAGTAATTTTGCGTGTGAAATGACGCGCACATATTCAAAACTGAAAAGGCTTTATAGAATGTGCGACTTCCTTGGCGTGGAAAATGCATGTGGAGGGCTGCATCTGTTTTGATATGTTTTGATGGCACCCATGAAACCAAGCCCAACAAGTGGCAGCTGGGATAGGCTGCCAAGCATCGGGGCCTTTCATGGCATTTCTTTAGATCTAGTCATCTAGTCAGTAGTCGTTGCCATTGAACCCTCTGCCCTGTCAGCATATATCACTTCTATGAGAGAAGTGGAGGGACGACCTGCCTCCCAGGTTACAAGCCTTCGTGATCCTGGGGGACCCAAAGATCACGGCCAAGGGGCCCAGCCACAGAGCTGGTCACCACACAGCCGAAAATCCACTGAACCGTGGAGTACATTGGATCGTACATGTGTTACTAACTGTGTTACCATCCGTTGGCTCCGGCATCCTGGCTAGTCTGGCTATACACTCTACACCAATCAGCCCATCAGCTCTGTTTCGGGCAGCCTCCAGGTTGTTCCAAACTTCTTCAGTGAAGCGGAGTGTGTCCACCTCCAAGAGTTAGCCGAGGCCATTCATGGGATGTTGAGCTGATGATTTGGTGCCTGAATGAACAAGAAAATACAACCAAGTGTGAGGGCTTTGTTGTGGCACTTGGCAGATAGTCTTATCAGAAATCCACGGACCCCCGTCAATGGCAAAGAGGATGATGATTACGCACATCCCACCCATACCAATACGGTACATTGCAGTACATTGTAGTACATTTTTTCATTTTTTTGTCGGGTATATTTCGAGGGCTTATTGGGTCCATGAATGTGGCCATTGACAGCTCCAGGCATCGTGGATGCCATCATTGGTGGGTGACAACAACAAGTGCACAATGGAGGCTGCGTATGGCAGCGTTTGTGTACATGGCTTGGGAGTGAAGATATGTCTCACGCTAGACTACCTAGGTCTAGGTTCCTAGTCATGGTTCATCATGGCTCTCAACCAGCTGCAATCCAACAAACAGGGACTGGAAATGACTGGGACATATTGTTGTAGAGAAATCCTTGGTGTTGGCCCTGCAACGAAGATTTGTCTTTGAAGGATCCCAGTTACCTGCTGAGACTGGCTTCCTCAGGATTACGACAGGGGGAGTTTGGAGAACATCCTGGCACCCACAAGGTGCGAGCGCCAGGGTTGCGTGAGGGGCCTTGGTGGCCTTGGGGCCAGAAGCCGGAGACTTCATGATGCTTTGTAGTGACATGTAGTGACTTTAGTGAAGCCTGTTATAACCTCGTTCAGATGGATCAGACATGGTGAGAAACAGTCCTTGCTGTGAGAACCCTCAGAGGGAAGAGGATGCATTCAGACGTTGACACGGTCTTCGGTGTTTTCCCTCCTACTGACACAATTGTGACAGGACCTCCTGGTCATGCATGATGAGATATGTTTGGGGCTTGAAGCATTGGTGGTATGGTGGTATTTCCACCATGTTTGCTGCGACATGTTTGACATGGTACTGCTATATGTCGTAGTCCATGACGTGCGGTTGCGCAGCAATTAAAGAAACAGTATGTATGTGACGAGGCAGTTAATACGCATTCGATATCATCCGATCGCACAATCAGGTCCAAGTGTGCTGAATCTGCTGGAAGTCAACTGCTGTCTTGCAGCAATTTCGGATATATATCCAGTAATCAAGCAAGGAAAAATCCTTGATTTATAGATACTCACCGATAATTCTAGATTATTTTCCCATGTAGCCAAGCCATTGATGACGGCTGAGTTCCAAGGCGCAAGATTCAGTGGTGGAGCGTTTGGAGCACCGACTCCTTTCCATCGGCTGTTTGCCCATGGAGAAGTCGCCTGCATCAAGGGATGGATTGATCGAAAACCGAAAGTGGGGTGCAGATGTTGGAATCCTGCATTCTTTGCAGATTCCTCATATTGTTTGTTCATTTTTCTTCATACTTGCTCTATATATCTAGCTCTCATGTTTGACTTTGCAGGTATCATGAGAAGCTAGGAAAATAAGACCTCCGTCGAGTTATTACCAGAGTACCTACCCCCCAAAAAGGGGCTTACGTCAGGTTGGTAAAATATTACAATTCACAGCCAGATACTTTGCAATACCTCGCCCAGTTTGGAGCGGATGAATGCAGTTCGATATGCTGGGAGCCACAACTGGTCCAGCAGTCCTGCGTAAACGAAGCTGGGAAACAACAAATGCTTGAAAAAGCTGTACTCACCAGACACATTTGATATTTGACATGATTTAGCCTTTTTAAATCTCTTTGAAGTCCTTTGAAACTGAAGCTGTAGACACTGTAGAGGCTTCGATTTTTTTTTTGACTTGACTGATAGAGACTTAAATCTCAGGCGCCTGGGGAGTACTTCAACAAGCACCATGACGGGAAATTCCGACCCCTTACTGTCAGGGGGCCTGGCAAAGTAGACCAGCTGTGTAGGGTGCACCAGCTGACTCACTTGGCACAAAAAACTTGGATCCACTTGGCAAAACAGCTGGGTTGGCATTGTCCATGGCATTTCTGGAAAGCATCAGCGTACATAAAAGTATATAAAAGTATATAAAAGATATAAAGATCATCAATTATAAAAATCATATCGCAAAATTGCCAACCTTCTCCTAGTTTTGGAAGATTCAACCTCCAAAATGCGATGATGCCTTGCCAGCCACCGAGATTTTCGTTTATCTGAATGATTTGGACGAAGAGGATTGTTTGCCCCTCAGAATACAGACATTGTATGCACCAAAACGAGACAAGCAAAGTAGAACCATATGAGTCATGAGGAACAATATTTTGTCCCACACAATCCCACAACCCCTCAAGTTTCTGGCATGTTTCACGCTTCCGAAAATCAGAGGATTTCGTTGCAAATCCATGCATTTCCTATTGCATTTCCTATAGATTTCCTGCAGATGCGGGCGACACTTACTTCCCCGTCTTGGGCTTGAGCTTCAGACCCAGGCACGACTCGCACGGTGGGGGTGGGCCAGATGGGGGCCAACTAAGTCTAGGTCAAGGGGCACGGGGATGAAATGCAGATAATGATGCTTCAACTTACTTCAACTTCAGCTAAACTCAACTTATGGGCAGCGGTTTTTAGCTTATTCATAGGATTCCATGGTATTTCATTTTTTTGTTCCAGGGTCCAGGGTTTCCATCAATGACCTGTCAGGCAAGGTACAGCTGTGATGTGGTGTGGAGGCTCAGTCGTCACCACGGCTTTGAAAGATCTGTGCCAAATTCTCATTTGGGATGAGAGACTTGAGAGACTCCAATGGCTCGCAATGATTTGCCTGCAATGGGATGGTTCTACAGGGCCGACAGGGACCTTTCTTTGGCATTCCACAATATTCTGCTGAAGTTTCACTAGAGACTACCATCTAAGGCCCAACTCCGTGGATGGCAAAGAAGATCCACGTGTGCTGCATGCAGGTGTGGCATGGTGTGGCTGCAGGAAGGATCTTCACGCACTTTGGACATCTTGGGACATTGAACATGCGTGGCTCCATCCACACACTCAAGTCGACCAAGCTATTCTAAGATATTCTAAGCCCCTATTTTATAATAGGTTACTATCAATGGGAAAACCAATGGTTTGGGGTACCCATATTTTAGGACCCATATGTTTCGAGCTGGCAGGTAGAGCGCCTACGCTGGGAGTGAAGTATGGCTAGAGCGCTCAGAGATGCTCAGAGCAGTACAGCAGAACAGCAACACAAACTTTTTTCCGCATGTCACAAGCAGTTTAAGCAGTTTGACCACAGGGCTGGTTGGATGGTCGTAAATGATGTATTTCCATTTCTGAGATCCAACAAGGAGATTAAAAAACAAGAAGTCATTATAGGTTTACAATTCGTGCTTGACTACGGATTTTCACTTAGAAGCTTGACTTGTGCTTTGGTGGAGAAGTTTGAGATATTGATCTTTGATTCGAAGGGCATGACAGTCTTGGACTGCATGAGTTGCAAGCAAATATTCACTTCCATTACAGGAGTTTTAGCCGATTCCCGATAATTGCAGGAGTCGCAGGTCCTCAACTCGAAAACCAGTGAAATCGTCACATGTCCCCATTCCAGCTTCTCGAGGTGTGAATTGCTTCTTCAATGTCAACAAGCCTTTTGGCAGTTCATTTACGAGACAATGCTGGGATCTTTGCTGTATGGTCAAACGAGTCAAATGAGTCAAATGCAAACTACCCCGGAGATGCCGAGAGGCAACAGATGGCAACAGTCCAATCAGTGATCGAGAGATCGCATTGTCCTGTCACAACACCGAGGGCCGCTTTCAAACATATACACAACTTCTTTGTTGTATTTTTCTTCGTGCAATTTCAGGGGATCTATCCAACATGGATTTCATGATTTCCCATCTGTTTGACTGCCTAATTTGAGCTCTATGTGCCGATGTTTCGATTCCTGATCATCAAGTCATATGGGGAACATTGAATGGCAATGACGACCAACGACAGGACAGTAATGTTTGCGTCCTGGGAGTGTGTGACATCAGTTGTGGATCCACCTGGCAGGATGCGCCACATGATGCCAGATCTCAAGGAGAGGGGCCATATGGTTTTCATATTGGCTTGATAGCAGATGAAGTGTTTTGTTGTCCTATCCATGCGCCTCAGGAATTCTTGTCCTATGATACCCTATGTATGCTGCAGATGCCCCAAGTTTTTGCAAGTTTGCAAGGAGTACGGCCTGAACGAGAGCATGGAGTGTGAAGTGAGGAAACTCGGTCGTCGGGAGGCTCGGTGGCTCTGTGCATGCTCTTCCCGTTCGTAGACCTTGTCTTGAAGGGTCTAGAATCTGCCCTCCACGAAACAAGTGAATCGCTGGCATATTCACCTGGTGTATTGAACACAAGACTGAAAGTTGCTATGCAAAAGTGAACTTGATAAACTCGAGCCTTTGCAGAAAAAATGAACCAGTGCTGAAGCAGCATAAATCCAAAGAAGATTCCTTCATCCTTGAAGTCCGTCCCCCAGCATTCAACAGCAAGATATCTCAAAGGTGATAGTAGGTGCCTCATCTCAATATGTCTCAGCTTTGGACAGTTGTCAGGCGCACCCGGAAACAGTGTGGCTGTGCTGTGCACCGCATTAGCATCTCGTATCCCCGCTGCACTGACTGGTTTGACTCCTGCAGAGCCCTGCGGAGCTGAGGACAGAACAGCGACGAGAAATTGGTTGCTTACCAACTTTGCCTGGACACCCTGGGCACTGGCATGGCTCGCGGATCATTGCGGATCCCAATCATTTTCTCCATGTCCAGTCCTTCCAAGTCTTGCACAACATGGCCATTTTCGTGCTCCAAAACAGCTGAAACCATTGAACCCCAAAATTCCACGACTAGCCAATATTCTACCGATTTCTTGATGTCCCCAAGAGGGCCTTTCGGGGGCTATCCCCCAAAGAATATTCAAAAAGTGGGGGCACCATGGGGCGGGTACCTTAAGGCGCCTCACCAAAGCTCATGGCGGTCTGGGAGCTCAGTGGAGCTCAGTGGGCCGCACAGATTTATCCACACTAGTTTTAGGGTACCAGATCCTGACCCACACGGTACTACAGTAGTACTAGTATGTAGTATATAGCAAGTTCCCAAGTAATTGGATGACCAAACTAAGTCCGAAGTTGAGCAGAGATGTTTGTATAGAAAGTCGGCCCACGTCATGCGATTTCAACTTGTTTCGCAGTTTGTCCGTTTGGTTTCTCACCATTGCATGTGGTGCACAGAAGATTACGTCTACTCAGAGCCAATAAACTCTTGCACATGCACAACCTCACCCACGAGAAGACCACCTAGCTCCCATGAAGCCTAGTTGGGTGTCAGGGTGCAAAGTACAGTGATCCTTTGAGTTCCGAATTCCAAAGTTCCTGTCGTTGTCAAATCAGCCAGGCAAACTCTATTCAGAAAGGGTGAGCCTCACTGCCTCACAGTCAGAGTCAGGTGAAGGCATTCTTGAGTGACGAAGAGGTGGATCATTTCATGACCTTGCTGGAGGTGGGCACATCTATGGTGTGATGGGTTGTGGAGAGCTGGTCTGAACAACACAGCACTTTGCTTTGCAGGCGTCAACCAGCTCCACTGCTGAAGTGTCCAGTGATACTGGGCCTTTCTGTGGAGGAACGCAGACACTGAGAGTGGTGCAATTTGAGGAAACAGAGCTTGTGAAGGCCATTGAGGTCAGCACCTGAGCTTTTTTCGTGAGCAATTGGCGGACAGTGGACAGCTGGTAAAGGAATCTCTTCGCTCTACTGTATGACTTAAATAAACACCTGCAACACCCATCGTTTTGAAGTGGGTGTCTCCTGTAGTCTCATGTCGTGTGGGATTCCAAACGTATTTTGTTCCAACTCACGTTCCAAACTGTGCCCTGTGCCAGGCCAGGCTTGTAGCCACCGGAGGGCTTCCCTTGAGCCATTTAGCGCCGTTCGGGGTGCTCAGCGATGATGTCACCTGCTTGGTGATGGATGTGATGGTGATCAGTGATCCCCAAGAATCCACATGTTATCCAAGGCCCATCACATCATTGGTTGAAACATGTTGAAACTACAGGAGTTTGGGATATTTTGAGTACAGTCCAGAGGATCCCTCGAATTCTGACAATCTTCTGACCCATTTCTAATTGTAGATGTGACTGCTCGATACTGCTCGCAGATTGCGCAGATCCCCATGTCAAGCCCAGAATCACGGTTGCTCCAAGGGACCTCCCATGGGCTAGGTAGAGATCGGAGCCCCTCAAATATGGGATATAATATAATATATATATATTATATTATATTATATATTATAGAATACAATTGAACACACCAATCAAATCAAAGCAAAAGTTGGCAAAGGCATCAAAGCAAGAAGCTTTAGCATCGCCAAGGCTACGCATAGTTCGCACAGCGAGTGACCGAGGACGTTTGGGCAGAAATGGTCTCAAGTGTAAGGAGGAACCATGAGGAACACTTCAGTGCAATACTTGAACTCGAAGGTTTGATGTGATAAAGATGTAAGGTGCTGCAGAGGTTTCTTTTTTCAATCCGAAATCATGATGATTACGACGATGGCCAGGACTGTGCAACCGCGGCTGCGGGCCGAAGTCTGTGCGGTCACCCAGCTGCCAGCTGTGGCGGCTGAGGATTCGCTGGCCTCAAAACTTCATCAACTACATTCCTTTGTTCCAAGAAAAGCAGGGGAATTTGTGATGAACTCCTGCACAGCTTTGAAGGCCTAGAACAATGAGTCCCCATGAGTACCTCATTTTCAATCTGAGTTTATAGTTATATATTTAAAGCCACACATTTGCACAGGTGAGTCATTGTTTCCTAGAACTGCCGTGCAAACATGGCCACATGAGGTTTACATTTGCCTCAGCGAGCAGGATGAAGTCTTCTTCTATAGGTTGGGCACACAAGCAGCACCAGCGGAGGATTTTTTTAAAGCTGCCTGAGCTGCAGCTCCTTCAATCCATTGAGGCTGGGCCTTCGACTGAAGCTGCGGAAGGGCGATGCTTTGCTGTGGTGACGATGCTGCATTTGGGAGGGAGGGAATGGATTGGAGGCTTTGGAATGGTCTAAATAAGATTAGACACATGTTTAGAATGTTTTTGCTTAGCATGTTTGGGCCAGGATTTGATGTGTTGGCCCAGCACCCGAACATCAGACTAGCCACCGAGGCCAAATGTCCAATGGCGAGATGAGGATCCCATTGAGGTGGGCTGACAATGGGCCGCAGGATATAAGTTGAGGACAGCTGAGCAGGCAAAATTGGATTTGAGGTTCCATGTTACCTAGGACCATCTAGGACCTAGATTCAGGGATTCTCAAAATGCGCAGTCGCAGATCCAGTGTGTGCGCTAGGACAACACAGAGAACTACTGTAGATTGGAAAGCTTTTTCCTGATACCGTACCAGGATTTGCGGACCGTGCGGGTGCACTTGCCTGCTGGGCCCAGTGATGTGTGGGGCCTCAGGATTATTGCGGGCTGTTTGCATAGACACTAGACTTGCCAAACAATCGACTCAGAGACGGCATGTTGAAGTTCAAGAAGTGCATTATGAAGAAACATGAAGAAACCAGAACGACTGTAACGATATGTAAGGATGGTAGGTCAGTCCCTGCTGTATTCTGAGCATGACATAGCATGACAATACGCTAGCCATCGGCCCATCGGCCAGGCTCATAGAGCCATTGGCATTGACGCGTTCTTCCATGATCACGACATCCGACACCAGCCATGGCGCTCGGAAATGGGGTGGGAATGGGGAGGGATGTGGGGCGGTAACATGGGCAACTCATGGAAGCCATGGACACAGGTCGGACAGGTAGCACAGAGGTATTGGTGGTCTGAGTTCCGCACTAAATGGCGATGCCTAGGCGCCGACAGCACAACTTTCAAGAGTCAAGAGTGCCAGGTGCGCCAGTGGCGGTTTTTGGCAATCCACACAACTAGGGTCTTTCTGATTAAGCCGTCGCCAGACCGTCTTGAATATCTTGGTACACAGACAGCTACTGATGCACATATGTATCATCTGAATACATATGGGCACCATTTTGTCTGGTCCAGCTCTCAACATGATGAGACTTTCAATGCAGTGTTGCAGCCAGTTCACTGCCGTGCAGGTGCGTCAGCTGAGGCTGAGACGACAGAATGTGCGGTTTTCAAGTTGCAACGCTAGCGACACATTTTTCCAAGACTGGAAGCTCGAACATGTGCAACAGTCTGACACAAGTATGGCAATGAAACAGCGGTTTGAAGGTTGAGGTGGAGTGGATAGGCCCTACAGTAGATGATTGCATAGGCGAAGGTGGCCATCCTCTTATATCTTTAAGCACGCAAAGAGTGGAGTCGTTATCCCCAGAAGCGGCATAGGTATGTTCTCCTGCTGGTTCAAACACAAAGCGGTGGAATGATAGATCAGAGGCCTCCGATAGGTAACAGACCGTTACAGAAATGCTTCTTGATTAGTGGCTCTTAACTCTTAATGGTCTTAATGTTGCCAGCAACAATTGGAGGTGCACCAATTCCCCATGTAACATCCTGTAACTTGAAACATCTTGCAATGCCTGGACCCCCCAAGCAAACAGTGCAATACCGTGAACGTTTGGGAATGGATCAAACAAAGGTCAACACTATCAATACCAAAAAATGGCCAGACTTTCGTGGATCCATTGGCATCCCAATTTCAACCCATGCACAACTGTTCCTCAGGGGCCTCAGCATATGCTCAAAGTTTCCACAGCAAAGGGGGCCCGGCCTCACCGTTCTGATCTTGCGGGTCCCAAGACTTTCCTGGCGTCATCCCATGACGCACATGACCCTTGACGATTTATTCTTTCAAGGGGATTTCAGTCCCTGATCTTTTGGTTTTGTCTCACTCTCACCCATACTTGTCTAATCATCAGAGGTGGGATCATTTGAGAGACGCCTGCATGTTTTCAATTTGTTTGTAGGAATTTGTTTGGCACCGGAACTTTGTTTTTTGAAACAGAAGACATGTGATCCAATTTTCGTACGTAGTCGTACTTGCCAGAAAAGCTCTGGGACCTAGGATAAACATTCTGGTCACAGGAGCCAGCAACTTCCAAGCTGCTCTGAAGGTTTTATCTCCTTGATAGGACCCAAAGATGTAGATGATGTATGATGACGTGTACTGTACGAATGTGGCCTGAATAATTGTGTGCCCAGGACTGAGATTGTATCGACCTGTAGTTCGTTCACGGTTGGAATTTAAATGGATTGTCATGTCCGAGAAAAGCCTTTGGGGTGAAGTGTGTGGCATTCTTGCCCAGCAACCTGAAGGGTGGCTGGTATTCCCCAGTAGGTGCGGCTGCGGCTGCTTATCCGTTCCAGTCTTTTGGATCGAAGGTTCCTCGGAGTAGACGAGGATGTTGGAAAAAAACGGTAGGAACTCGATCCAGAGCTCACAATCCGTATCTAATTTGAGCTCACTAAGGTATATATGTCCATAATAGTATGATATATATATATTATAACTACATTAGATTACGATATAATATTACGTGTGTATATTATATATATAATTACACAAAGGTATTGTCTTTTAGAACTTAGTGATCCGAGGAACTGAAGGTGCTTGCACACCTTGGACGACGGTGCAGCAACTGCACAGCATGTGTGGTGGAATTGAGCCTACTGAATTGGTGGGACAGTTATTTAGCCGTGACAACGTGACAGGGATATGGGTCAAAATCAATTATAACCCTCCAAAACGACTCGCATTCGACCAACTGTTGTGTGTTGTGGGTCCATTGGTGCCCTTGTTTGACCCAGCCTCACAATGGCACAATCGTTTCGAAATATGTCAGATGGTTGCCCAGGCTAACTGATCCAAGATTCATGGAGCGATGGCGTCTCCAATTTCCGAGCCCATGACGCTGCAGCATTTCATACTTCGGGAGGTTCATAGAGATAACTGGTCAGATATTCTTGAGGAATCATCAGATTTTTTTTTTTTAAAGATGTTGTATGATGTTGTATGTCGTATGTACATATCTATTACTAGCTTTCCCAGCAAAGTCTTTGGCGATCAGAACGGAGATCCCAGCCGAGGATTTGAAGGTGAAGGGGGGAGACAGTGTCCATCTCCCAGGGATGCTGAAACGCAGCCGAAGGCTGCATCCCTGGCTTAAAGTTTCAGCTGCAGTATGCTTCACCAGCTTCACCGCATTCCACATTCCAGCTCTGGCATGTCCAGGTCAATTTCAACATCACCTTTCGCTCAAAGAAACGGTGCAATGGGGGGCACAGTTCCAAATTACAGTTCAAAGAAATGACGGACCACCATCCATCCATTGTCGGTTCTTGCGCATAAACAGACCCGACTGACAGCAAACAGATCCAACTGACAGGTGCTTTTGGATTGTTGCATGTGCAAGTCGAGCTTGCGTGCTTCCCGACCTTGGAAGTGTGGGGTCATGTGACAGAAGATCAGTGCCTTGCCGTCCTATCAAGAACGGGAAGGGCAAGGGTCCGGGAGAACAGATACAATATATACAATGGCACACCAGCACTGAAGCATATTGAAGCAGTTGAATCAACTCTCCGGCACCAAAGTACTAGTCGTCTGGTACAAGTAGACTAAGTAGACAGTGACAGCAACTGAGCAACATCTTGACATCTTGACACAATGCTGTATAATGTTGATTAATGTTGTATACATGACATGATTTTCAATATTCACAATTGAACCTTGGTCGATGAGTAGTCATGCTCCGCTTACAGCATTTGCTGTTGCCATGGGCGTCCGTGCGAGGTGGCATGGAATCTAGGGACTCTATGGGACCCTGTCCATCCCGGCATAGCATGGCGCGGGTGATGGGATCCAACCATTTCTGGTCACCGCGTATTCAAGCGGCTCCAACTTGTATAAGCGAAACGAATAAGACGGATGGCTTTTAACTTTTGACCGTATGTCTTATTATTCTTGCGATGATGCGGAATTTGAGCATGTGACCCGTGTCTTTACAGACAATACAAGGACCATGAAAAACCTTCGAAGGGTGATGGATTTCTGATAGATGATTTCTCCCTGATTCTCCACTCAGCTCTTGTCCCAGCTGCACCGGGCAGGAATACCCCACCAGGCAACTGGTCGAGCAGTTGTCTTGTTGATTGCGTTCTGATCTGACAACTTCTCTGGGTGAGTGCGGGTTGCAAACGTGCATAAGAGGTTTCCAAGTGGAACTCATCCGGAGGTCAGTACATATTTTGGCAGAAAGTAAATGAAACAGGGCAAAGCGCGGAGCCAAATTGGCTGTGCCCAGAATAAAAAACGCAAACTGAAGCTGAGTGCTTTTTGATGCTTCAAAACTGAAAAGTCTATCTGTGTTTCGGAGGGGTCACACTGCAGGACCGGCCAGATGCATACCGGAGCCCTACAGCTCTTCTTCATGCGAGGAGGTGCACAAATTGGGATCTTAGATTAGATGGGATTCGCTCTCTGTGCCATCGACAGGTCTTCACTAGCAGAGAGCTACCAACCCCACAGGCGCGGATGGGAAGCGACTGAGTTGACTCTCGGGATTCTTAGCACACTTGAAATTCATATTGATACTAACAATGTCATTTCGTTATCATTTCATATCATCTGATATACGAGCGAGGGAAGGCGAAGCTTCCAGACTATAAAAGCTTTCCCAGGCTAGTTGCTTGCTTTCAATGTTATGAACACAATATACAGTTGAATGTGCTAAGGAAAGCGCTTGTTGTAGCTGCGATCAGATGCTTTCTGCTCAGCCATGTACCATTCCTGCCACAGATATGACGATATGTTTTAATAGCAATAGTACAGGAGAACAATCAGCATCAATCAGCCAATCAGCAACAAGTACAGTTGAACATTTGGAGATGGTCCGTTGTTTCCCTGCTTGAGGATCTGGAGCGTCTCTTGCACCGGGAGGGTTGGATCTACCCAGGATGCAGATGGATGCAGCATGGTGGGATTTGTGCAGCAACGCCTCCTACTAGATGGGCCAGGATACTGCAGGAACCAGAAATGTGAGAAGTATTCATGCATGATGACATGATGTTCTTCGTGTGTCTTTTAGATCGAACCTTTGTTCTTCCTTCCGGACCCTTGTCCGCGCGCACGTTCTTTGATATACTCTAATCATCTCTAATCTGATGCTGCTCTTCCGGCTGCTGGAAGATGACGATTAGAGGAGTGATGTTACACCTGAACCAAATGGCGCCACATCTGTGGCTGAGGTGTGGATACCAGAGAGTGGGGAAAAGGCCCAACGAAGGACTGCTGCAGGGGGACCAGTTACCCGGATGGCGACAGATTCGGCGTTAGCTGAAGATTTTGAAGGTTGCCGATGCAAGCCATCGACCTTCCCCCATGACCTCATGACAGGAAGTCAAGAAGCTTTGGAAAGAGCTGAAAAATGAAGAATCTGGTCTACAGGTACAGCGCACCGGAGGGTTGCTTTTCCAAAATGTCAGCACGCCGTTCCCATGCAGACCCCACTTGCGATCAGTTGGCCTGGCACGTGACATGCAGACCCCACTTCGAATTGGTTTCTAAATCAGAAAGAATTTTGCGAGGTGCACGCTGCATGATTCTGCATGAGCCTGAAAGAGTTTGTGGTGATTGTGGTGCTATGATTTTCACTCATTCGTTTTGGCATGGTGTCGGCTATAAACTGGCTACAAACTAATGAACTAAATGAGAAACTCAGAGATGCCCAAATGGAGGGCTTGGTCCTTGGACCTCCTTGGACCCAGCTCGCAGGTCTGGCGCATGCCCGAAGGGACGCGCCAAGTTGCAGGGTGCCCAAGAGTCCACGGTCCACGGTCGCAGTCATTTTGGGATTGATGGAATCCACACATGGCGACAGGTGAAGATCGGCTGAGACTCTCACCAGATTAAATTATAGATTGCATTAGATTATATAGATAGATTAGATAGATAGATACAAAATAGATGGATGGATGGATGGATGGACGGACGGATGGATGGATAGATGGATTGGACTAGGTCAGCTTATCAGTTGAGACCAGAATGTATACTGTATCATATCAGTTCAGATGAGGTTGATATATATATATGTAATATATACATATATATATAAATATTTAAAGTGAAAATGATACATGGATTGAATAGATGGATAGGATTCTTTAGTAAGAGCATCGAACAGCCGAAGACAAATGATATGCCGTTTTCAGCTCACAGCAGGAACCAGTGGCTGTGTTGCACACAGCGTGTTGTTTATCATCAAACCATGCTGTCATTTTGGAAGGGGTGCTTACCTTGGGACAGAGACTCCAACAAACTTCAAGATGTAATCCTAGTGAGTTCCTAGCAGTGCAGAGGAGCAACAGACAGTAGGATGTTGTGAGCTCGTGATGTGTACAGTGTTTGAACACGATTGCATGCACATGTGCAACGTTCAGTCAAGTCCTTTTCTTTTGACACGTTCGTTCCCTGTGTTAGCGGAATGAACCAAGCCATGGAGAGCTTGTGGATGGACCCTGGATTTATCCATCGATCCATCCATCCATCCATCCAAGTTCACTTTGACCCACATTTTGGTCCAGCGCTTGAACTACTGTCGTCACTCACTACCCTCTAACCAGCGAGGGCGATGACCATGCGATGTATCCCATTTCGGTAGAGGCAAGCCAAAGTCACAGCTGACCATGAACAATCTGCGACCCGACTTCTTGAGTGAAGTGACAGCCCTCTTCCTTTTGTGTAAAGGAAGAATGTGAGTCCACAGCACCTTGACACCAAAAACGGATAGATCATGATATATAGATCTTACATGAGGCAACCGGTTGGGATGCTTTGAGCTTCAGCATGCAAGTCGAGCCATTGGCAGGATCAGCATGCCAGCAGATGATGCGAAACTAGATTGCAATTACTCACACAGCAGCTGGACGTGCCGGCAAACTGAGTGAAAGTTCCTCCATAAGAAGTCTGAGGGTCAAAAGATGTCAAAAGACTCTTGGCAAAATCTTGGGGCCCAAGGAATTTCCGAAGCTGAAACCTGCAAAACCAAAACTCAAAAATTGCGAAATGCCCGAGCGATGTTTGTTGTTGGATACTTCTGAGCAGATGCCCAGTACGGTTGACCATGTCCGTGATGAAATCTGATCTTGATGGTTGATAAGTTGATACAAGAAATGCCGAAATTCGTGGTTTTCAACGGGTCTTGATCGCTCCCCGTTTGAGAACTAAGTTTTACTTCCTCACCCCGCGGCCACGAACTCGTGGCCACAAAGTAAATATAGCTTCGGCCCAGAGACAACGATGCTTCAATTGAGACGAATACTTTGGCTGTCGTGAAACAAAAATATGACGTGCAATTTAAATCGGTTTGTGACTGCTTAAAGACCTCTAAAATTTGGCTAGAGCGGGTAGATCTTGCAGAATGGAACCGTTTGAGAAGATAGACGTTCAACCATTTGCACGCCCGCGCCGACTCAGAGATAGCATTGCTGGTTTCGTGACAGAGCATGGCTTGCTTTTCAATGCAGACAGGTCAAGATCTTGAAGTTCTCAAGAGGTTCTCAAGTTGGACAGCTGAAGTATGCAGATCTTGCACCAGTATCTTTCCGGGAGCATTGTCACGTGCCGGAACAAACGACGTGACTTTGGGTCCGTTTATCCCTTTGAACACAGACCTCATCAAACTCGAAGTTGTTTTGTGCTTGATCCAAACCAGTTGGAAAACTGGACTGTTGGTGTGTTCATGCTGTTCGCACCAAAAGGATGGCTTTTCAGTGGGGTGTCTTGAGAGGTTTCCAATAGATCTGGGCGCAAATGACGCCTTCCTTTGCCAAGGGGTTCCCCCTATCATGACACTGGAGGGGAGGCTCCGCCGTCTGAGCTGTCCAGTTGGTGACTTGCATAAGTCAAAGTGAACATTCCCTGTGTCACTTCGCAAGATGTGAAACTTACATCGCATGGGAAGCGGAGTGGCACCAGGGCTCGCGCTTGAAAGTTGCTGGACCATGCAGGAGCATGAGCACCTTGTTCAGTCCTTGAAAGTTTGATAACCCAATCTTTTCTAAGATGATAACATATTTTTGGGCAGTTGCAGGAAGGAAAAAGATGCAGGAACGGACTATCCGGGGTGCGTTTGTTTCGTGTGCTTTCGGACTTAGGCGCAAATCAGTTTGCGCATGTCAAGGCGTCGCCACATTTCATACATCCCATGTTTCTTGTCAGGGCTTGGGGGTTGATCAGCGGGCCAAGATGACAAAAATTGACAAGGTGTAGCATGGTATAGCTGTATAACCAAAATTGCAACCCCAGCATGCTGAACCAAGGTCCGCGTGGCCCACGTGCTACACGCGAAGGCTGGCGTCTACCATGTTTAGCGACTTGCCAAGCCATCATGGACACGTCAAAAATCGTCAAAATATGTCAAAATTATTATGTCGAGACAAGGTTATTCTACAAAGTTCTCCAGGAACACGCTATCACAGAAAGAATTGTGGTCATACTTCTGATACTTTCATTGGTTTTCAGTGTCGGGTGATATTCTGGACGGTGAAGCGATGTTGAAGAATGTTGGAGATTTGTTGGCAATGAATCAGCTTAACATTGTCAATAGCAAGTGTTCGATGTTTCAGCACTTTCTTCAATTTTGCTGCAGTTTGTTCCATTGGGTCGGATCCCATGCAGAGGTTTCATCGGAAGAAAACTATGCCCGGAATATTTTTCTGCATCTCGGGAGAAACATTCAGCACCAGTTTGGAGTAGGGAGGAACGAGGAACGGACGTTCATGGCTGTTTCTTGAAAGGGAGTAAAAATAGAGTGGTTCCGTCTGGTTTGGAATCTATCAATCAACTAAAGATACAATGTGGCTGAAAAGAAGAAACGCAGGTCATTCCAGGTTTTGCGATGCTTCAACCCCTACAGATTTCTTCCAGGATCAATGGGGACGCATTGCTAAATTTGTCCTCGCCTCGCTGAGGTTCAACACCTGGCAGCAAAATAGCAACGGTCAAAAGAAGAACCGATGCAGCAACTCGTCTGACAGTGGGGGGAGAGTGGGCACTGCCAAGGTTTCAAGTTTGTTTTTCTTTTCGTGGTGAATGTGGACCACAGATTTTTGGTTCTGAATCATTCGGAATAAGTTGTGGAAAAGCAACGAGATCTGAAATAACTTGAGCAGGACTAGTGAGTTATAACTCATAACAAAAGGTCCACAACTCACAAGCAAACGTTAGCTGTCAACGCAGTCAATGCAAAGATATACAGAATTCAGACATCCTAGAGCCCTAGGAGAGGGTCAGAAGCATCAAAGGTATACGTACTATACCTTTACTGCAACAGTGTGGCTAATTCCAGCATGACTAAGGCTCGACAGCAAGCTGGTCAAAGGGTACCCAAACACTCCAGTAAGCATGCCCTGCCAACTGCCCTGCCAGCAGTCCCGAAACATGTGGTCTGGGGGTCGGGACGTGTTTGCTCGACGCTGCTTTCCCATCCGCAACAGTCTGCGCGTGTTCGCAACCGTCCAACCGTTCGCAACTGTCCGCGAACGTTCACGATGATTCTGCTAATCATGGCCGTGCCTATGGGGAGTGCTGCAAAGGTGGTCACTTTTGGAGGTTTCAAACGTCGTGTAACGTCGTTTCGTGTGGCAGGCGTGGCACTTTGTGACATTCCGACGTGTTTCACAACGTGTCAAAAATCGTTCTGTGTGACAGGCGCGAAACTTTTGCATCGTTTTCAGGAGATGATTTCAATTTCTCGCGGCAGGCGCAGCACTCTGGATGTGTCCATCTTCGTGGCAGGCACTGCGCTTTAGACGTGTCGTGTGGCGTGCTTTTTGCGAATCGCAGTGCGTCCGTCAAGTGGTGACACTTAAAAGCCACGTTCTACACTTTACACTTTACACTCCGCATCGTGCACTTTTCACCCGGCACTTCGCACTTCAGAATCCTCACTTCATACCCTACACACTACGTACATTCCCCACTCAACACACCACTGTCTTTACACTCCACACGATCCACTCCACCCCATTCCCCACTCCACAGTCTACCACGCTCCACAGTCTACCGGGCTCTACACTCGGCGCTTTACACTTTACTCTTCACACTTTACACTTGGCACTCCACACTGTACACTTTACACTCCAAACTCTACACTGCACTTTATATTCCACACTCTACACTACAGTTTACGCTTCACGCTTTACTCTTGATACTCTACACTCTACACTTTACACTGTACACTCTAACCCTAAGTTTGCCCGCGGCGAATCCCGCAATGCTCACATCCCTGCGTAGAGTTTAAGTTTTTTACCTTCCAAAACAACAAACCCTAAAACCCTAAAACCTAAAACCCCAAACCCTAAATTAAGACCCTAAATCCTGAAAACTTAAGTCAAAATCACTACGTATAGCAAGTGTTTTCATTCATCCTCTGGTGATAAGTATATCATATTGTTTGGATGTGCTGTTTGAGTGTGGGCGAACCCGAGGTTTGGAGGGAATATCTTTAAACTTTACACTCCACACTTTACACTTTACATTTTACACTTCACACTTCCCACTGTACACTCCACACTCTTCACTCTACACTTCACGCTTTACACTCCACACTTTACACTCCACACTTTACACTTTGCACTGCGCACTCTACACTCTACACTTTGCACTCCACACCTTACATAGTACACTCCGCACTCTAGACTACACTTTACACTCTATACTTCACACTGTTTACTTTAGAGACTCTCTTACTTTACACTCCACACTACACTCTAGCCTTTACACTTCACACTCCGCACACTCTACGCTCTACGCTCTACGCTCTACACTCTACACTTCACACTCCACACTCTACACTTTACACTTTACACTCCACCCTCTACACTCTAAACCTTACACTTTTCATTCCGCACTTCACACTGCACACCTCACACTCCACACTCCACACTCTGCACTTCACACTCCACACTCTATGGCACAACCTTCACTACTCAAGGTAGGTGCTTCTGTATCCAACCGAAGAAGGTCGGGATCTTGATACCCTCTAATGCACTATCTTGCCTTGAGTTCGGTCAAATCGTTCAACTCTTGTTCGTCAGCTTTTGTTATGACATAGCGCGACTTCAAGATGCACCCTCTCAACTTCGGATCATTTCTCACTGCATCACTCTCCTTTTTGCTCAACACACGCACAGCACCACTTGAAACAAGCTTGTTCAGTTCTTTCAGTTTGGCCTTTTGAAGGCCTGCTTTGTGACATGACTTCAGTTCGTTCTCGAAAACCTCTTTCCTGCCTCGTCTCTTCTCCGTCATGTTTACCTCAAACCCTTCAAATGGCTGCGGCGAAGAACTCCCCTCTTCAGTAAATGGCTGCGGCGGAGATCTACCATGTTGCTGTGCATGCATGTATTGACTGGAGTTCTGATTGCCCGTATTGACAGCTGACTCTACACTCGATTCGACTCGCGCTCTGCGAATCGGACCACCTTGATCTAACAAGTCCAAGTTTGTCCTCATGGCAGTCATCAGTGGCTGATGTGTCCTCACTGGTCCGTACTCAAGTCCCTGCTCATTTCTCACATGACTTCCGACCCCCGGAGGGGCGTTTCTTTCTCGTTCTTGATTGTTGCCCGGAGGCTCTGTCGCGTCGCCGTGCACTGTCTCAGGTTCTTGTTGAGGTTCATCCACACCAGTTCCAAGACTTTGCGGGGGAGTTTCACTTGGGGTAACAGGATTATTTACAGGGGTTTGAGCCGGTGAAGTCGGAGTGTACCCATCATTGTTGACCTCATTTTCTTCCAACCTCGGCCTAACCCTTCTTTCCTCAGCTTCATTCTCTTCTCTCTCTCTCAAGATTCCCTCAAAACCCTGAAACATCTCAGCATCATCATCTTCATTCTTTTCTGGGAGCCTTCAAGAACTGGGGGCTTCTCACGAGTTGACAAGTCGATATAGTTCCCTGACCCTCTCCAATGCATAAGCTTCCTAACACTCAGCAAGTCTTCAGGCAACATTCGAATCAGGGATTCCTGCTCTTGAGACACTTTCCTCAGTTGTTCAGGACTACATTTATACATCTTAGTCCCCTTAGCAACCCAAATCTTAGAATTCCCATCATGGTACCCAATGACAGTGCCCGGCCCGTGCCAACACGCCTTTTTTTCTCTCGGCCACATTCTCCAGAAGTAAACCAAGTCTCCTGGTGCATAGGGTCCTCTCGTGGGTCTAGTTTGGTGATTAACTGCCCTTCGAATCCTGTCCTCCTCATGAGCCTCTATGTACGCCTTCTGAGCAGCTTTTCTGATTTCATGTCTCTTCACTACACTTTACACTGTACACTCTGCACTACACTTTACACTCCACACTGCACACTCTAACCCTTACACTTTACACGCTACACTTCACACTCAACGCTCTGCACTTTACACTTTACACTCCAGACTTTACACGTTGCACTGCGCACTCTACACTTTACACTTTGCACTTCACACTACACTTGACACTCGACACTTTACACTTTACACTTTGGATTCCACACTCAGCATTGTACACTTTACACTTTACACTCCACACTCTAGACTTTACACTCTACACTCTACACTTTGCACTTCACACTCTGCACGTTACACTTTACACTCCACACTCGACACTTTAAACTCGGCACTCTACACTTTACACATCACACTCCACACTTTACACTTGACACTCCACACTTCACACTCCACACTTCACACTCCCCAATCCCCGTTTCACACTTTACACACTACATTCCCCACGCAACACTTCACTGTCTTCACGCTCCCCACACTGTGCACCCCACCCCATTCCTCAGTCCACAGTCTACAGTGGTACGGTAACAGGGGAAAAAATGCACACGATTGTTGAAAGAATTTGTTTCACAAGAGTGTTTTACGTGACTGCATTCGGGTTCGTTGGTTGGTTTCGTTTTCTTTTTAAATTTGCCCCGTGCAAAGTGTGGGGATGAAGAGGGAAGTGAGGAGGCTCTAAAATTGAGTATACACTGTACAAATTCAAAACCAAAGAGGCACGACTCATGGACAGCAATGTAGCCATCCAAGGCACTGGCACTGCACATGCACTGGCACACACCATGTCACCTGCACCCCTAGAACGCTAGACGCATTCGGAGATGCCAGGGAATCTAGAGGATGAAAACATATGAAAACATGTTAATACTTATGAGATGCAGCTGAGCTGCTGGCACTTTTTCCCAAGATCCTGATGGTCATAATATGTTGCAACATGTTGCAACCACAAACCGTAATCTACACTCAATTGTACCCCATCTAGATCTATCTATCATCCGGGAACATTGCAGACATTTGAGGTTTGCTGTCCGAAAAATTGCAATTATCGGAGATGCCACTGGAAAGACATCTTCACGAAGTTGGAAGACCTCAGTGGCAGACAGGGAATCTGTTGGTTGGGTGCTACATTGGCGATGTGGGAAGATTTCATTCGAAAAACCAGATGAAACGGACAGGGTATGCTTTGGGATTCTTCCTCAGACGGACGTTCTTGTTTGCTTGTGAGAAGATGGATCTAATCAATATTTTGTATTTTGGTATTTGTGCATCCAAGGAAATCCAATTCCATTTGGGTCTTACTCATTGTTACCTGCCCGGACCTACATTACACACTTAGTGCCAAAGTTTTTGCTTTCAATGGAAACAAAAAATAACCACAGTTGTCAGCTTTCTCCAAAGCAAGAGAGCCAAAACGGCACTCTCATCCCCCCATCCATCCATGTACATCCATTCACCTACCAGCAGCCAACTAATACACTGATCAAGTAAGCAACTGACCTTGACCTGGCTCTTGCTTTGCTAAGGTGTGTCAGCGTGCAGTGAGCGAGGCGCAGATTTATGCCTGCTCGTATTTCGAAACACCAGCATCCGATTTTGTCCAAGGGCATACATATACCATCATATTTTGGGTCGGGACCCGAGTACCACCAAGAAGCAATTGCTTTTGACATTTTCAAACCCAAATCAGACATCCCGTGCAATTAGACGGACTCCCTCACAGCTTCCTTTGGAAGTGTCAAGTGGATCACTAATGACAAATCCCTTGAAACCGATGGTTGATATCCCATGATATCCCCAAAGAAGTCGAAACCCGATTTGCTCCTTGATCGGTGCAGCCAAAACAGATGGGTAGGAGATGCAGCAGCTGGTGGATGCGGAAACCCTGATCATGCCACTCGGTGGTCGATCCGGTGTCTCATAGACTTGGGTGCAGGGACTTTATGGATGCTCTCTTGCAGCTGGTTGATGCATCGCTTGTACATGTTTGTACAATGTCATACGATGTCATACGCATGTGTACTTGTGTATATCATGCATATCATTCATGCATATCCTGCACATCATGCACATCATGCACATCATTTTGACATAAAACTATCATTATAACTTTTAACATCTTTTAACTATATTTCTATTTTATCCACATCTAACTACAGGATTTGCCACCGACGGCTGTGGAACCGAGGCCAGGCTCCCACCTGCCCTTCTATGCCTGGCAGTCCTGTTTTGCCCATGGCACGGCGCATCACGGCGCCATGGGAGGAATTGTGTTGTGCCAGGATGCTGCGAGCAAATCTCGAATCAAGGTGGTGAATGAGGCATGCTGGCGGTTTCAGGGGGCCATGTTTTTATTTAGATTTGTTCATATTTGTTCCGTATTGTTCCCCTGATTACCGTTCCAGTTCAAGAAACCTCTGCGGTGTTTCTGACGTCGACCCAAGGAAGCTTGCATTCCACTGATCAATGCAAGGTCTTCAAGGACCACGTCATTGAGATCGAAGATTCTAAGCGTCTCGTCGCAGTGTCAAGTGGAAGATGGCACTGGAAGATAGTGTAGGAGATGGTGGGAGATAGTTTCACCGTGTCAGCATGGGCATGGTTGGCCTACAGGCTACCGTGTCAGAAAACGCGAATTCTCAACACCCTTCTCTTGAGATGAAAGAGTTGCGCGTCTAGCTTCCTGATTTTTTCTAGTTTTTTTATTTTTTCCATGCGTCCCAGTTCATTCAAGTCCCATTGAAGATTTGAGTCTACTTCCTACAGAAGCAGGTCCTCTTTGCGTCAACATGGAAGCCAATTGCCGATCCATTGCTGTGCATGTGGCAACAGCATTGACCGTTGAGGACTTCTGCCATGATCACTGGCCTAGGAGCTTTCCAGGTCTCTTGACCGTGTACAATTTGTACCGCGTCGACAGGAACTCAGGGCGAAGTCAGCAAGCTGGTGGACATGGTCGATGTGATCCAATCGCTTGTCACATCACTTTGGCACCAAACATCACTGATGAAGAATGGCGATTTTCCGAGATTCAAACAGCTTTCTGCTTCCTGACACTGTGTTGTTTTGAACGCTACCATGATTGAGCATGTTTGTGGACATGCTTTGGGTGGCTGGACCAAGGACATTGTTTGCACTGGTTTGCCAACTCTGTGCCTTGTCGAAATCTTCGAAATCTTCTGCTGATTAGCTCCGGACACTTCAGCCAGGAATTTCAACACCTTGGAGTTCAACGAGCCGGACAAGGCTACTACGATCACTACCCGTAAGCCGGAAGGGGTGGAATGGAAGCCACCCCGGTGAAGCTAAATATCATCTACCAGTGATGTGGGGTGATATGGGCGTCATACAAGATGCAATATGACCACACGCACATACACACCTGCGCGACCAAGGGTTACCATTCAACCAGAATTGAGATGTGATTGGAGTTTATCAGAATCAACCGTCATTCGAAATATGGGTGAAATGGATGTGACCACTGAGGATCCGGGATAGGGTGCTTTCGTGCTTGCGCAGCGCTTACATTCGCGTAGGACGGCGAGCGCAAGTTCAAGTACATGCATGCTTGGGCGGGGAAGCACAAGAATCAGCCAGATATCGCAAGGTTTGCACAGTTTGATCATGATCATGGTAAGGTTTAGCTAGCACTGTTGTAGTGCACGTGCGGACACTAGTCACAGAGTCCCAGGGTAGTCCCAGGGCAGTTCTAGGGTCCTATAGTTTGATGCTTATAGTTTGGTCCAAATTTTCATCAACTCATCTGGTACTGTTGCATCTCAGTGGACCGTTAAACCTTCATTTTGCCTGGATGGGATCCTGGCCGCGAAGTGAGGTTTGGCTCAAACTGGATGTCATCCAGCGATACCTCTTTGAAGGCAGCACCCTGAAGGCCCTGAATTTATCATCTTGAATGGTTGAATGAGGATGTTTCACCTTTACTCGATTTACTCGGCCTTTTCATTCGCACATCGCGCAGCTCGGTGTAGGAAAGAAGATGAAAGAAGTATAAAGACTTTAGGTGTTTGGTTTCTATGTTGGAGCCGAATTCAAGAAAACTCTGCCTGAAATGTCCCATCCGTTCCCATCCACATCACTATCCAAGTGCCCAGGAGCGAGTTGGCAAAGGCAGCTTCGAGTCTCCTGAACAGCTGCAGGAGCAGAGAAAATGGAGGGCTGGAGAGATATGGTCTGGGATTGGCCATCCCACTGCTGCAGGTGCACTGAGTAGGATTTATTACAGATGTATTACACATAAGTAGTGTGTTGATATTTGTCATGTTTTGTTCACATTTGATATCTATATATTTGTCTATTTATCCATCCCTCAAACCTATCCTGTCTATCCCATTGATCCTATCTATCTGTCCTATCTGTGCTATTTGTCCAATCTCTGCGATCCTATCCTACTTATTTGATCCATCTTATCCATCCTTTCTATCTTATCTATCTTCAATGTCTGAATTTGTTTTCTATCTTATCTTATCTATCTTATCATACATAACTATCCCATCTATTCCGGCCTATCGCATGTATCCTATCAACCTATCAACCTATCAATGCTATCTAACCTATCTATCCTATCTATCGTATCTATTGTATCGTGTGTATCGGATCAGCTATCCTGTCTGTCCTATCTGGCCACCATTGGCATCCATATCATTACAACATGTTCCACGTAATATCCACTAAGAGAGGATGTTGCTTTCAATGGTGGATAATTATGCAAGGTGCTTGGAACGTCGGCGTGACTCACATGGCAGCCATCACGTGCTTCGGTGGCGGCGGGTGGGTTTAAGAATTCCATGCCGGTTCTGGCCTGGGGCCGCACTCAAATAGGCGAGGAGGAGGAGGAGGAGTAGCAGGAGGAGTAGTAGGAGTAGTAGTAGGAGTAGGAGGAGGAGGAGTAGTAGTAGTAGCAGTAGCAGTAGCAGTAGTAGTAGTAGCAGTAGCAGCAGTAGTAGCAGTAGCAGCAGTAGCAGCAGTAGCAGCAGTAGCAGTAGTAGCAGTAGTAGCAGTAGCAGTAGCAGTAGCAGTAGCAGAAGCAGTAGCAGTAGCAGCAGCAGCAGCAGTAGCAGTAGCAGCAGCGGCAGCAGTAGCAGCAGCAGTAGCAGCAGCAGTAGCAGTAGCAGTAGCAGCAGCAGTAGCAGTAGCAGTAGCAGTAGC
>Ga0126342_10000831_pt1 | contig 38446 bp, 34 predicted proteins | sample Cyp1metagenome_FD_92528 | JGI IMG/M metagenome (GOLD analysis project Ga0126342, IMG submission 92528) | Coral microbial communities from Lord Howe Island, Old Settlement Bay, Australia - Cyphastrea 1 metagenome | ecosystem: Host-associated > Invertebrates > Cnidaria > Coral ...
AATATATATATATATATATAATATATACATATATCTACACACATCGAGTGGTTGTTTCCTTGACCCGTTTGAATAGCAACATTCTCCGCCCAGGTCCATGTGATTCCTTGGGTCGAACTTCTCGACGCACGCCGAATTCAGAGGTCCAGGGATCGTGCGGCCGTGGCCGTGGCCGTTTTTGTAAAGGAGACATTGACCATACGGTGATATAGTATATATAGTATATATGGAAATATAATATGGTGATATAATATAGTATAAATGGTAATATATAAAATTGACCATACCATTGATTGGTAATATAATATAATAAATGGAATAATAGGGTGACTTACTGGTGATTTGATGGATTTTAATGGCATTTAATGGAATATAAATTGAATATATTTGAATGGCATTTAATAGCATTCTGATACATTTTGGGTTCTGGGGCATTTAACATGCATTCTGCCACCAAGCAGCTGGCGTGGTCGGGCATGTCGTGTCATGGGAGGTCCAACTCATGGCAATTGAATTGGACCTGGAGTAGGAAAACATAGAAAAACCATAATGTATCCACATGTGCAAATATTTGGTTCAAATCAAGCATTTGGATATATTTGGATATATTCATGATATGGGCGAGTTCTTATTTTTTTTTTTTGTTTCAAAATCTAGATGTTTCCTTGGCCACGGCTGCCAAGCAGAACCCAAAAGCCTCAGATTTTGTTTCGCTCCACCGTCATCAACATCTCGGCTGGACAACGCAGGGACTGTGGTTATTCGCCGAGCGTTGAAGACTTATGGACGCCTGCAATTTTGAAGCTTCGGATTGGTCTTCCAAGGGGGCCTTTAGTCAATATCAAATTAGATATGATTAGGGCAGTCTTTTCCGATAATACCTTGATGATTGTGCAATGATTGTCAACAGTGACGAACTAATAATTAGTTAGACAATTCATCTAAATAATTCATTAGATACTTCATCTAAATAATTCATTAAGTAATCATCCCAAACAAATCATCAACAAAATCATCTAGACATACAGAGAATGGCATTGGGTGGATCCCTGCCGGGAGTTCACGTATAAGCCACAACCCTTAACCAATCAAGTTGGGCTATAGTTTTGGGGAAGAAAATGTCGTTAGAATATTATGGAATATTACGGGCAAGGGATTACATGATTTACATGGCCATTGGAGTTTCTTTTTTTCGGATTTGACCATACCTCTAGACCCCCAGACCAATGAATCCTCTTATGACAAAATCTTTAGCCGTTTCAAGGGCTATGCTCTTGGGGTATGTTTTTTTTTTTCCCCGAAGTTTGGGGGGGATTTCCGCTACGCCGTAACTTTTCAGACAAAGCCATTTCTGGCAGCACCAATCCGGCGACAGAATTATGTTGATACCGGCCTGTTTGAATTCGAGAGTTTGGTGCAGTTCTATTCGGTGTCATGTGCCTGTGAATATGTTGACTTTTTGGTGGTTTCAAATAGATACAAGAAGAATTGACAAACTGACTCGCTAGCTCCAATTTGATTGTTTCCCTTTGGGATTGGTTGAAACAAACCATTTCTTTTGATAGCTGATTGTATTCTCCAGCCATTGAGCATTGTTCTAAAAAAAAACCCAGTCTCTAAGCCTGGCGCCTGCTTGCCCACAGCCACAGCCACACACCGTGTAATATCTGGTATTTTCCAACGTGATATCTGGATATATCTGGTATAACAAGCACCTTTTTTTTCTGTGATCAACTGCTCTAATGTTGGCCATCCCAACAATTTTTTGCCGCTTGGGAATCGGCCGTCCGTCTTGGACGTCCAAGATGTCCAGGATGTGGTGAGGCGATGATTGTTTGGAGGGCAATGGAAGTAACAAAAAAAAGGACCAGCAAACAAGAACGATAGAGAAAGCAATGAAGTAAACACAAGTAAACTATACATATGTAATACATACTGTATTTACTTGGTAAGCTTCATTGATTTCGCAGAAGGATCTTGACCTGTTGGTTTGAGAACTTTTTTCAAGTGTTCTTTCTTCGGGACCAGTGGACCAGTTCAATTGCCAGAATTGGAGTTGTCCATTCCTGCCAACACCGCGCCCCAGATTGCCAACAAGAAAAACCAGATGAACTTGGTTCATCATGGATCTGGGTATACCATGGTGAACCTTTAACTTTAACCTCGGTTGGGCAGATTAATACTGAGTGCTTGCACCTGGGGAATCTAAACTAACTTCGGCTCAGTGCTTCTTATGTGTCAGTCCTAACCTATTTTTTTTGGTGTATCGGGTGTGCCAGATTCCAGCAGCTGTGATAAGTCCAAAAGATGATGCGCACACGAGAACGGCACATGTTTGATTCTCAATTCTTGAAGCGGTTTTCAAACAAAGGCTCATTTGCATGGATACCCTCTGGTAAATAAACATAGACCCTGGAAATCACCAATTTTTAATGGAAACTAGTCTTCCAACCCCGACAACTGCCAGGGTCTATGTTAATTTACCAGAGGGTAAGTGATACTTTTAGGATAATTCATCTTTACAACGAGTCGTCCCATAGCTTGGTTGATTGAGATCACCATGCCATCTACACCCAGCGACCTAAGGACCTGAGCAATGAATACCATGTTCACTATGGTAATTGTAATAGTTGTAATACGATACCCTACAATACCAGCTTAAACGATTTGAAACAATCATCCAATATCCGTGTTGAGCTTTCAAATGACCTAACATGTCAAGTTGGTGAAGGTGTACCCTACCATCCACATATGATATTTTTGTGGCACACCAGCATTATTTACACCGCCAAATCGTCTAGTCATTAGGTAAATATACCGGCATCATGGATGAATTACGACGCCCAAATTAACAGTTAGACCTTCAGAATTAGTCCTTTTTGTCTTCCTTTATCCCTATGGCAGGGTCCAGTGTGGTAAACCCCAAAAAAACAACCTTCCCCAGTCATCACCCATTTTCATGCGTGGTTGCCCACATTCCCATTATAATTACATTACCACTATTAACCATTAACTAGCACTATAAACCCAGATATCTGACCTTACCATTGCTGGTTGGTGGTTTGGAACATGATTTTTATGTTCCATTTCATATATATATATGGGATGTCATCCTTCCCATTGACTTTCATATTTTTGAAGATGGTTAAAACATGTTACAACCAGCAACCAGATTGATGATACTATAAACCATTAATGACATTGACTAACTGACTCATATTTTTCAGAGGGGTAGGTCAACCACCAACCAGTTTATGATCTGACATTACCATTGATGATACTAATGATACTATAAACCATTGGCATTCATGATATTCATTCGATGGGGATTCCAGGATCCTAAAATGGAGGTACTGTACCATATAAGGCGATATTTTGCTGGGATATTCCCTTACATAGGCCTTATATAGGCCTTATATATGGAATCGGTACCTCCAATAAATCGGTTCCTGACATGGCCATTGCTTCATGATATCGACCAGGCCATGTCAGATATCAAGTAGTCCATCCCCGGCAAGGCACCCGTCCTGCGAGTCCCTTTGGCTTGATGGTGAGATCGCGGTGAGTCACTGGTGGTTCATCATCCAATTTTGGCTATAAATTGGAGAGTGACGACTATACCCTCTGGTTATGACTAACAGTTTGCCATGGTATAGATGGCCCTAATCGAAATAGATGGTTTACCGTTCTTAAAAATGGTGATTTTCCATGGCGAACTGCTAGTCATAACCAGAGGGTAATTCAGCCAGATGCCAGAACGAAGAAAGATGGATACCCTGAGGTCATCAAAGATGGCAATGGACCCATGGACCCCGTACGAAATGGAGGTATATACTTGGGAGTTTCATCATTGGATGGTCCATTGCCACTTCCTCCAAGCAAGTATTATAGACGTTGCCAGTTCTAGGAGATTGGAAGCTTACTTTCTGCTTGGGACGGAGGATTCTTAGGGCCTATTTTGGATGATTTTTGGAGTAGCTACAAAACTGTGCACATGGAAAATCTCGCCGTTGAAACGTTGAAATCCTGGTATTCTTTGCAAGCACATGATATTTTTGTACATATTGGTTATCATAACTAAACTATTCGTAACATTTTTCTGGGTCATACCGATCTTATATCCCTATGGCTGAAAAAGAGGTGATGACCCAGTCATGGCATGGGCCTTGATGGGCCTTGCGCCATTGGGCCATGAGGTGAGGCGCACCGAGATTCTTTGAGCAACGCCAAAGACTTTGCAGAGGACGACCATCGTGGATGAGTTGTGACGATGATAGGATGGTCGTGGTGTCTACGAGTCTACGTTGTCAATGAGCGTTGTCACTACGGCTTCCAGATGCTCCCAGCATTTTAAGATACCCTCTGGTTATTTGACATAGCCATGGGAAATGGATGGAAGGTTTACCTCTTAACAATGGTGATTTTCCATGGCAAACTGTTAAATAACCAGATGGTATTTTAAAGATTTAAGCCATGAGCTGATCATCTGTGAGGTGTGTGATCCGCCCATGAGGGCTTTGTCCATCAACCCATGAGGCTGATTCAATGCCCCATGGTTTGGTTGCTGAACACTCCAAGAAATCGCCAAAGAAATCAAACAGTCATGTTAGTTGCTGGAATACCACAACAATGACTCAAAATCACTCAAAATCACTCAAAATGTGACAGTGAAACAGTGAACACAGTGAACCCCCAAGATTTTTCATCTACATCATCTACCAGGTCTTCCAGTACAGAGCGTATGGATTGATTTTTCATGATTTTTCGCTGCAGGAATTGCAAGCGTTGTTGCGCCAAGACCAGGCACGGGGCGTTCGGATGGCGCGCTCTTTAAAGGCGCCACCGGCGCAAGGATTTCGAGTGTTTAGGGCCCCTAGGCCAAAAGTGACTTAACATGGTGCATTTATACCATTTTATAGCATTTTATACCATTTTATACACCCAAAAAACATCGAAACACTCCATGGCTCCAAGCTAGTTCCATTAGTTCCTTTGATGGGTCAACAACAGTCCCTGTTGGCTCTGTTTCCAACAGGACTTCCAACACAGCGATGTGGCTTTCTGCAGCGAACCAGCCATTGCCTGCCTTTCGATGCTTGGCGGTTTAGTGGTTTCGGCATTTTTTTGTTTTTTTTTTTCACTTGAAGGTAGGGAATTCCATGGAATTCCACTATTGAAAGATAAGTAAAATTGACTAAATATGGTGAATCTGGAAGATGTCCTCCTAACTTTTCGCGCTGCAGCAGATCCAGATGCGTGTTCAAAACACAGTGGAAACGAGAAGTTGGATCTCAGTGACTCACTGCTTGGTCATGGTAAAACAAATCCATACTGTCAATCTGTCAACTCCTACAGGATGCATCGAGCCGGCAAGGCCGTGATTGGCCGGGTGCCTCAAGGGCGGTTAAGTGGAGGACATGGATTCTGATCCACAGTGCCCCAAACTCGATCAGCTATGACTAGATTTGACTGTTTCTCAGTAACAGTAACATGCTTGCTGTGGCCACCATTGGTTTTGCCGAGTTTTTTAAAACACAATTCCGTGGGTGTTGCTCCAATGCCTTTGTAAATTATACATGCGAATTTCACGAGTACGCATTGAATGCTCAGCTTAAAACCGTTTGATAGTCAAACATACCCCCACGTAATCTTCAATATCCCCCTGCACCCCAAGTCTAGTATTGGATCTGTCAACATGATTGCGTGGTGGTGTACCATTATAATACCCCCCAACTTGGTTGGCCTAAACTCCCAAATTCGATTCATTTGGCTTTGCCTCCATATTTTCCTTTCTATTTTCCCTAACATGTTCTGATTATTGTTCCTATTAATTTTCATATATAGTATATACTACGTATATATATATATAGAAATTTATTTTTCTCCATATTTTCCCCATTAGAATCATGACCATTCCAGTGGAGAGTTTTTTCAGGCTACTTTGGCGTGCACATCGCCTTCATGCTCAACGAGGTTGGACAGATTTTGTGGAAAAAAATGTTGCTGTGAGCTAATTTTTTCAACATCGCCCCATTTACCCTCTGGTTATGACTAACAGTTTGCCATGGTATAGATGGCCCTAATCGAAATAGATGGTTTACCTATTGTCCTATTAACAATGGTGATTTTCCATGGCAAACTGTTAGTCATAACCAGATGGTATCATCTGATATCCGCCACCAATTTTTCAGTCGATGGATTGTTTTTTGCGCCCAGGGAGAGGAGCAAAAGAGCCTCTATCAGGCCTTTGTGGAGGAGCTGAGCCAGGACGGCTCCAGCCGTTGTCATATTGTGCAACCGGTGGTTGGTTGGAGATGTTGGGTAGACATGATATAAACATATGGCTATGGATCAATACCTATACATACCATTTTTAGGGGGATGAACATCCATTTACCAGCTATTTTGATGTTCACCAGGGGGATAGGGTTTTGACCCATCCCCATATCATGATCATTATACAGACGGTCTGTAGTAAAAAAAGCCCAAAGACATGTAAGATGTGATATGATGTGATTATACCATGTAAAAATATAGCAGAGGTCCGATTTAACAAACATCATTAATTAACATCATTGGGATTCCTCCACTGTACAGGTTACCAGGTTGGGTGAAGCCAAAGGATGTCCCAAATTGACCTTTGAAGGCTGATTTGATCTCATCTTTGTGAACTATGTATGATGTATATTGATGTATAATATGAGCCGTTTCGTTGTGATTTTACATATATGATATATGATATATATATATAATATATGATATATATATAATATATGATATATATATAATATAATATGATCTATATATGATTGTATATATGATTTCTATATATATATATACATAATATCGAGGTTTCCTGAAATAGGGGTACCCCAAATCATCCATTTATAGATCGGATTTTCGATTATAAAACATCCATGCTGGGATACCCCATTTAAAGAAAACCCCATATATTTTTCCACCTAGTGATACTTATTTGGGGTCGGTACCTCGTTTGTACACGCGAGAATCAACTCGTCTATACACCCAGTTATCTTACTCGTCCTTGCGAAGATTCTCTAGTTGACAGTTACATTCTTAGATGTTCTTATATATATAGAGTTGTATATCATTAACCATGAGATAACCAGAAACCATAGTCCATAGGTACCAGATATATGTTTCATTAATCATGTTATAACATAATGGAATTAACCATGCAACTTAAGGACATCCATGACCATTCTGTTACCTATATATGGATATACATAAGTTGCATGTTTCACCCATGGTGATCTGGTGCTCCGGTTCTCCCCAGGATCCGCGGAATTCCTTTGCCACCAAGGCGCCGTACCTGTCCTTACAGAGTCTCGGAATAACGCCATCGTCGGACACCAGTCTGTTGTTTCACCGGCCATGACCGTTGCTCTGAAAAAGAATTTCAAGCTCTCCTCTTCTGGATGTATTTCTTTCCCAAGGAATTTCACACCACGTGTATTTGGAAAATCGGCAAAGATGGATTACAATGTTTTGTCTCCAGCAGGCCAGGTTGTAATACATGAATTGTGTCCAGCCAATCCGGTTGCGAAACCCTTCGGAACCCTGGAAAAACTAAACACATTGATACATTCTACACACCAAAACCATGTTTGATTGTTTCATCTGAATTTTTACAGTTTTCGAAACGTTTTGTGAGGTTCCTGCTCTTTTTCCCGCCCTCTCATTTGATTTCAGACCGAGACACGCGCACGATCCACAGTTTCCCCAGCGCTTCTTGTGTTTGTCGGAAAATAGGTACCGTTCCGTCATATCATCATTTTCTCGATCGAAATAACCATTTTGGGGTGCAAATCCATCATTCTCCAGCAAACCCAAGTAGGTTAAACCGGTAAGTTCGGCACAAACATGTTTGCCACTGAAGTCCGTATGTTTCTGTCTAAATCCTCATTGAAAAGGCACTTTCCGTCGCCTTTCTCAGGATCTACAGTCACACCTCTCTGAAGTTTCCATCGGTGCGACCCCTATCCCTTTACACTCAGCGGCTCGGACGTAGATGGTAATCCTATACCCCGAATGATCCTAATACGTACTAAAAACCCGCAATACTGGTCCCATGTCATGAATAGATCCAATATATTTTATACATTTTTATACCATGCCTTTGTTTGTTTGTTTGTTTGTTAGTTAAATTGTTTGAGTTTTTTTGAGGTGGAGGGACCAGTTCAATGGTTTGGATTTCCTATGTTGGTTTGTAGTGTGGGTACGCATCAACGTCTGGTATGGGCTGGCATCCAAGGTTTGCAAAGGAAAGAGCGATGAAAAAACACATGGTTCATTGGTGGCTCAACATTGCATACTTGATCCAAAAGTTCAGGCCCCGCCTAGCATAAGCAGAAATGCGTTGGTCCGGTATTCCAAGTGCAATTGTGATACCCTCTACTAAACTAACATAACTATGGAAAATCTCGATTTTTTAATGGGAAAACTCACTACAAATGGTTTTTTTTCAATAGCTTTTTGTATGTTTACCAGGCCGGGCAGCTAAAATGATCAGCGATTGGCTGTGGATTCAGTGGATCATCGACATCCCATGGGTCCCTTGGGAAATCCCTGGTTGACCCTGGAATTCAGTCACAGCAAGAAACAGAAAGAAACGACAGAGGGGTGATTTTCCCAGCTCAAGCTATATAAATATATATAAATTATATAAATTTATAACTTATAACTTAAAACATTTTTTCCCATTCAAACCTAGGTTTATAGTCCCCTTAAAACCTCCATCCAAAACGGTGGTGGATTTTCCCCATGATTTGCCAAGGCCTGTGACCTATTCCGGTGCGAAGTCCACGGAGATTCTGCTGAATCGGCGTCGCTGGGCGCATCGTTGGCGGCATCGCGGGGCTTAAGGTGGATGAACTCATCGTAATTCTAAGTGTATATATTAATATTATATAATTTATAATATATATCATAATATATATATAATGTCAACCCCGGATTAATAAACCATGGTTTATTAATTAGGGGGGTACTCCTCCAATAGTCATTAATCCAGGGTTGACATTATATATATGTATATATCTACATATATATAATTAGTTCTATACCATTCTAGTCTTATATACATTATATACCATTAGTTATTAGTTATATACCGTTCTAATGTGTATATGTACTATATATCACACATTATATATATATATAATTCATATACTGTTATATAGTTATAATCACCCTTCAATGTTGAACTAGGTCCAAATCCGGTGGTTTGATGGCCTTCAATTGCTATCCTGCGTCTCAGGACCGGTACTCTTTTGGAACAGGCAAGCCCTGGTTTTTGAGGGACTGGGAGCCCTGAAGCTGAACCGGGATTCTCGGTGTTTAAGTCGTCCAAAGCCAGATTTACTGGAGAAAGTCACTTGGTTTTTGGTAAGTCCGGTGGGTTATTTGATGTTATTTGCTATTTCAATCCGAGACACAACTATATAACTAACCAGCTAAAACATGTTCCCTCCAAACCTGGGTTCGCCCACACTCAAACAACACATCCAAACAATATGATATACTTATCACCAGAGGATGAATGAAAACTCTATAGTACGCAGTGATCTTGACTTTAAGTTGTCAGGATTTGGGTTTTGGGCTTTAGGGTTTTAGGGTTTTAGGGTTTCAGGGTTTGTTGTTTTGGAAAGTAAACAACTTAAAGCCTACGCAGGGGTTTGCAGGCGCTTGCTGTTGAACTCAGTGGCCTATCTGAATGGCTTCGATTTGAAGCACCTCGGAGCGACTTTTTTTTTTGGGTCACCGGGGACCCAACGGAGGGGATGATGGGGTGGTGTGTTCTTTTTCCAAAAATGATAGGTAAAGTCCAAGTCTAAAACGATGATGAATTGAGATACATTGCACTTTTTGCGGGGTTGCTAAAATTGTTGGCAAAATGGATATTAGGTTGTGATCCATCAGCGAACTCTCCAACGTAAATCACTGTCCATCTCGTTACACCCTTTTTGTGGTCTCGAGGTATCGTTTTTCTAAATGTGATCAGAAGAAAAGTGCCAAAAACCTGGTGGAAATTTACCATGAAGCATTCCCACAATCAATAGACTCTGATAATCCCTAAATAATATTAGATAATTATGTGAATGAACACAATATAGATTTCACAAAACATATCCCTGAATATTCCAAAAAAAATGACAAAATGAGATTCCCACAATAATCCCAAAAAGATAGAACAGTAATGTACCACTATTTTGAGAGGTTTGTTCCAACTTCCGCCCCGTCTCAACCTGGGGAGGTTCCAGGAAGTGAAGAGTCTGAGCGACAAGACCTTCGGCAATTGGCTATCTCATCGGGCAGGTGTGGCACATTGTGGCACGGTGGGGGTGGAGAACGTGGGGAAAAGTTGGATTTTCACCTGATTTAGTAGTTAGATGTGAATGGGAATAGACTGAGATTATAACATATTATAAACCATTAACAATAGGGGTTTAGATGGGATATGATTGATATGATGATATTCGTGAGGATTTTTTTTGAGATGGATAACCAGCCACAATCAAAAGTTGGATGATATATACCATGATATACACATTGGGGGAGGGTCATCCATTTTCGCCGGCATTGTGAAAAACTCATGACACGGCTATTCCGGGATGGATGACCATACCATACCATACCACAAAAAAAGTACCGTGGTGAACATGTGAGAAATCCTTGTCAAAGCTGTGAACCAAGTGGTCCCCTCCATTGAAGATTAAATCCCTTTGCATCCTTGAAATGAATAGATCCAAGACTAAACCTAGGTTTCCAAGGCGGTATTTCAATGTATTTCAATGTATTTCAATATTTGAGGGGGGAGAGGTTACCCTCTGGTAAACAGCCACATAACTATGGGAAATCACCATTTTTAATGGGAAAACTCACTATTTCTATGGCCATTTTCAATAGCTACGTTAAATTACCAGAGGGTAGATGTTTTTGAATTCTTCGCTGAATGACTGGGACAGTTCTGCTTGGTGAAGCTATGTTGGAAAGCCAAAATGGGCTCCATGGCTTGGTCGCCAGGCCTATATTTTCCATACGATTGGCTTCAGACGATGCTTGGTATTTACTGAAGATATGGGACACCAGGGGTTTAGACACCAGAAATGGGATAGACATGGATAGAACTTGGGGGATCTGGGAATATCTTTGCATTTAAGCACAGTACCTAGCTGCAATACCGCAAATCTGGCCATACCGGCTATGTCGAATGGCGCACGTTGAGCAGACTAGGATGCCAAAAATGTTAAGGATCGTTGGGTGCAGATCTTCCATGTTTCACATTTCTTCACGATATCTGTTCCTATGATTTCCTATGATGACCATCTGGTTGGTGGTTTCAAACATGTTTTATTTTCCATAATTCCATAATATATAATTATAATTAATTATATATATATGGGATAATCCTTCCCATTGACTCATATTTTTCAGAGGGCTTGAAACCACCAACCAGCCATTTTTTTTGGGGGAATCTCCAACCAGCAAGACCAACCAACCAGAATACCATCTGGGTGCCGTGCCGTTCCGACAAGTAAAGCCCGACAAATAACACACCATTCTGTCACATCCCGACAGCTGATCATCAGATTCTCGTAATATCTCCACATATCTCCACATATCTCCACATATTATATACATATTATATACATATTATATACATGTATATGATATATATATATATATATAATAATAATATAATAATGATAATAATAATAAATAATAATAGTAATAATAATAATGATAATAATAATAATATACATATATATATACATATAATAATCTACACAGATGTTGGAATATCCATGATGTGATTGATCCCATCATGTCATCCACAGGATGGGCTTCTACGACTGGATCAACATGGCTTTCCCCACCTTCGTTCCTGATACGCCCCGCGGCACCGGAAAAAAAATGGGGAATAAAGACGTCAAGTTCCAGTTACCCTCTGGTAAACTAACATAACTATGGAAAATCACCATTTTCAATGGGAAAATCCACTATAAATGGCCATTTTCAATAGCTATGTTAGTTTACCAGAGGGTATGGACAACTATGGGATCATTTTTGAGTACTTATAAGATCAGAAAAGCCTTTGCGAAACCTGAGAAAAATGGCGAATTATCAACCTTACAACCTGAGTTATGTATTAGTTATGTGTTTTTTCAACTTGTAAACCTGGCAAAAATCCCCATGGCTAGTTGTCACCCCATGGGGTCCTGCCACACGGCCAAGGCCGATGTACACCTACACCATGATGGGCACGAACCACAGGCGCTTCTCCGGCTCAAGTTCTTGTTACTGTTGGCGATGCGATTAGTAAACCAGTATGGTGATAACATGGGACATACTTGGCATATATATATATAGTATATGAATATTATATATAATATACAATTGCTATGTTTGTCCTGTATTTGGAATTTGTGTATCAAACACTATCATTCGGTTGGGTCTGCAGAACATGGAGTCATTCAATTCCAAGGCACCATAGAAGTAAAGAATTGTCAATTCCTCTTGAGTAAAGTAGTAGGATCCACCATTTTTTCCATTTTTTTCGCCATTTTTTAGCTTTTTTTTTGGGACAAACATGTTTTAAAGCGCCCAGATTTTCTTGGTTTATGATGCAAAGCTGGGTCATTTTCTGGGTCACAGATGGCAGGGACCGCAAGGACCATATACATGGCCTGGTGGGTATGGTGAGTATGGTATGTAATTATCTGATGTACGATATGTTTGATATGTATGGCATGTTTGGCATGTATGGTTGATATGGTATGTATGGTATGTTTGGTATGTATGGCAGGTATGGTATGTATGGCATGAATGGTTGGTATTGTACGGATGGTCCATGGTAGGAATGGTATGTAAGTCTGTTGGGTATGTATGGTATCATTGGAATGTATGGTCTGTATGGTATGTATGGTTACTATGATGTGTATGGAATGTTTGCTATGTAAGGTAGGTATGGTGTGTATGGCATGTATGTTTGGTATTGTATGTATGGTAGGTGTGGCAATTAAGTTTCATATGTATGGTATGTGTGGTATGTATGATAGGTATGATAGGTATGGTATGTAAGGTCAAAGTTCGTATGGTATGTATGGTATGTATGGTATGTATGGTATGTATGGTATGTATGGTATGTATGGTATCATTGGAATGTATGGTAGGTACGGTATATGTTAAACATATGTAGTTTTGTGAGAGTACACAGGTAGTAAATAGGAAGTAGATACATAGCACATGTATATATATATGACTATAGGTAGCACGTAGGTGCTTTGAGGGAGTATGTGTGCTACGTAGGTCGTCTAAAAGGTAGCATATACCTAGTAAATGCGAGGCTGGTAGTCAGAAATGCTGCAAAGACCTAGCAAATACGAGGCTGGACCTCAGAAATGCTGCCAATAGCCTGCAAATAGAAGGGAAGGGGGTGCTACCTGGGGACCCACACCATTGGGGGGGGTAGGAACACGGAACACGAGACCATATATACCTCCAATTATAGCCATTTCATAGGGAGAATGACCATCAACCACTGGGTTTGGCTACACGATTTTCAGACAAAGCCACAACATGTCTAAAAAAAGAAGGTACCCCTGAAAGTTGATGGTATATTAAAGATTCATTTCATGCTTTATCATGATTCTCCCATATTCTCCCCCAAAGATTCTCGGCCACGCAACGTTTAAGGAACAGATCTTCCATATTATTTTCTGCGAGCCAACCATCGAATTTAAGCCCAAAATTCGAATTGGTGGGACAATTTACAGGACTCCACTAGATTGCTCACTCAAAACTATAATGTGGCAAACATGAAATAAAATTCAATCATCACCAAAAATCACATCCTAAATGGGTTGTAAATGATTGAACATTTCCCATGTTTCCTCTCGATTTTCCATGCAGCCGATTTTAATTTTGGGCTCAGGGGCTGGACAGCTACCATCTTCTCACCGCCGCGCCTTGGAGGATGTTCACGGCACCACATTTTCAATGGTCGAGTTAACCATCGAAATGGTGATTCAACCACCAAAAATGGTGATTTAACTGGTAATTTGTGACAGTTTACTATGGTATAGATGGCTCATTGAAGTAGATGATACACCTCTGATTTTAATGGCGATTTGCGATAGCTGTGTTCAACTACCGGAGGGTGAGGGGTAGTTATGTGTAAAGAGTGAGTGAAATAGAGGCAATGCTTGCTGGATACGTGAACATGAAGCTACTTTGAACCACTTTCAACCGGGGGGCGCCATGCAAAATGTGTGTGTTGTCATGGGATAGCGGACAAAACAAGGGGAATTCGTTTAGCCAGTCCTTGGACGTTCATCAATCATTAATCCATATCATAAAGGGATTTAATAGTGATATAGTCATAGTGATATGTATATCATATAGTGTAATATAGTGTAATATAGTGTAATATACTGTAATATAGTGCAATATAGTGTATATAGTTAGTGTATATAGTGTAATAGTGTAATATAGTGCAATATAGTGTATATAGTTAGTGTATATAGTGTAATAGTGTAATATAGTGCAATATAGTGTATATAGTTAGTGTAATATAGTGTAATATAGTGTAATATAGTGCAATATAGTGTATATAGTTAGTATATATAGTGTAATAGTGTAATATAGTGCAATATAGTGTATATAGTTAGTGTATATAGTGTAATTATATAGTTAATGCTTTGAGAGAATATGCCTACCCAAGTTTATGCCGATTTTAAATTCTCCTCGCAATGACTATGGGTTCCACTGTTGAAGACTCCTACCTGTCATGTCTTTGACTCATAACCTAAGTTGCTGTTTGGAACACAGCCACGTTTACCATGGGCACAACAGTTTTGGTCGTTCTGTAGAGGGGTTGACTGCTGCCTCTTTCAGCAGTCAGATCCATGGACCCTTTGGTTTGGCTGAAAATGAAGTACCCCTTCCATTGGTATTCCATTGGTTATGGATCGTTTTCCTGTTAGTATTGGTTATGGATCATTTTCCTGTTTGCTAGATATTAAGATGGCAATTTCTTGCGGAAACTACCATATGTATCCATATGTCACATATACCATCTGGTTATTTAACATAGCCATGGAAAGATCCACCATTTTTAAGAACGGTAAACCATCTATTTCGATTAGGGCCATCGAAAAACCATGGCGATGTTAGTCATAACCCATACCGGGTATGTCTAGACTTAGATCCATTGGGCTACCATCTCAATGGCCATTCCAGGATCCTAAATTGGAGGTACCTACCATATATAAGGCCTATATAAGGCCTATGTAAGGGAATATCTCCACAAAATATGGCCTTATATGGTACCGTACCTCCAATTTAGGATCCTGGAATTCCCATTGACCATCAGCCTCAGGAATGACCTCTATCCCTACAAGTACCAGGATTGGAACGATCTCGAGAGTCGCAGCTTGACGTTGAGATCCAGGGATGGATGGGTGAAAAACCAGCGCAAAACGTTTTTTCATCCGCGATTTATATGGGATTTATATGGGAACTACCCTCTGGTAAACATGCAAAAAGCATCAAAACGCTATTCAACATGGTGATTTATAGTGGATTTACCCATGAAAAATGGTGATTTTCCATAGTGTGGCTGTTTACCAGAGGGTAAATGGGAAACAGTGGGGATCTATTAAATAATTATGAATCACTTCCCCCTAATGTTAAAATGTATATTAAATACTCTCTTCAAGAGCCACGGTTTCGTATTCGATCCATCTGAATTCAACACGATCTCGAGGCGTCTTTTGGTGGCACATGACGGATTTCAAGGCGGGGTCGTCGCTGGGATGACCTGGGTCGGTTTGGGTCAGGCCGTTTCGCCGGCCGTGTTTCTGCCTCCGAGAGCCCTGTTGATGATTGGCTTTGGGGGTCAAAAACTATGCCCAATGGAATCCCTGGGTTTTTTATGATTGTCATGGGATATCATGGGGATTTTCATCATCTTTTCATCATTTTTTTTTTGTCTAAGAACCCCCATCTTCACCCTGGATCACCTGGGCAGGTCTTGCCAATGGTTCAGCTCTTCCAATCCCTCCCGCAGCTCTTCCAGATGCTGACGCAGGTCGGGCTTAAATATGGCAAGGACTCGCTGAGTGGCGATCACTTTCATGGGGAGATGGTTTTCATTGGTTTTCTACATTTTGGGAGATACCCTCTGGTAAACAGCCACATAACTATGGAAAATCACCATTTTTCATGGGTAAATCCACTATAAATGGCCATGTTCAATAGCTACGTTAAATTACCAGAGGGTAGATAAACCACACATAGCTGGATTTATGATGGTGATTTTCTACATATGATCAACCAACATATTCATGTTCTACGACTGGAATCTAACATAGTGGAGTCCATGGCCAGTGAAGCCTGTCAAGACCACCATGGTTTTCCATAGCTCATCATCTGGGAGACTCATGGGATCACCAAGAATATGATACCGGATATACTGGGGTCTATCTGAAATTCGGTTATATCATTTGTGGAAATCGCGACATTGGAATTTTCGGGAACGCGATGATACCCCCTGTGATTTTACGGGTACCCAATTTTCCGACATACTTTTCGACATGTTTTGGGAATGAAGGAAGCATTATTGATCCCCTAACTCGGGCTATGTCGGCCATGTCGGATTCATGGGAGGCATCGATGAACAGCATCAGCGCGCAGATGCATCTGGGGCAAAAAGGTGGTAAATTCATGTAAATGAGCTGCTGTTCAATCCTGTAAGCTGCAACTTTTTTGGCGATGGAGATGTCTCCTGACGGCCTTCCGGCTGCCCATAGCTGCCATGCCTACCTGAAGTAGATTCGAGCTGGGGCGGTTTTACTATTTACCTCCGGGCTTCACATGGGTAAACAAATTGGTCATGTGGGAAAGCCAAAAATTGAATCATCCCTAATTTGACCATAATTTAATAATTGGGTTGTACAAACCATCCCCAAATGGTAGGTTAATTATTGGGTACTGTAAAGTTTACCGCATGAAATGATTAATGACATCATTAAGTATAATTAAATGCACAGCAAAATGATGTCTTTAACCATCCAACATGGGGATATAGTGGGGAAAATCATGGGATATATAGAGCCAACTTAGTATGAAAATGAGGTATGCCAGAACGCGGCAATTTTGGAAAGGAACATGATGACCATGCAGTGGATTACGGGCTACCCTATTTTTCAAAGCTATATAATCCCCCAATCATCAACCAACAGGGGTTTAACAGACAAGTTCAATCAACTTGGGTTGTCCCTGCACCTTTTTTTTTGGAAGCCATGCATGTTTCCTAGAACCTTGGCCCACAAAACATACCATGCATCAATGACCCTTGATCAAGAGATTTGAACTTGATGGATGTTGGCGGTTCCTATTCTTGGACGTATGTGGGTTTGTTTGGATATGGTTGGCATACCTACAATATTCGGCAATTTCCGTGAGGATAACGATGACTAACGATCAACTTTTTGGGTGCTTTCTCCATAATTTTAAGCCAAAGCCACACACACACATGTATCGTGTCCCATTATATCCCGTTTTTACATCCCATTACTTCCTATGATTCTGATTCTATGATTATATCTCCTTTTTGTCCAATCTTCAAACCCATGCGTTTGTGAAATGGTTGCTGCCACCATTCAAGCAGAGAGAGCCATTGGAGCCATGCTGAGGCGCTTGCAACATTTGCAGCGCACCCACAGTACTGCACCATGGCAGGAGGGGTTGCCATTTGAAACAGTCATACTTGGACGTGCGTCCCAGCTAGAAAGTGAGCAATAACCGAATAACTGAAATAATCCAGTTGTACAATCTTAGGAATAAATCATGGTTGATATCCTCAGTTAGTTGGATTACTAATATATATACATGGGGTACTAACTGGGGCCCGCACATCCAAGCAGTACAGTAAACCTCAGCGCGTAGTAGGTCCTGCTGGTTCAGTGGTTCTTGTTCGGGGGAATCATCCCCAAATGGTTTTCTGATTCAGCCCTATGACACGGTATATAATAGTATATATATATAATAATAATGTATAATCATTAATCATTATTCCAATATCATCCAATATCCATGTATTATCATATAATATCATGCACATTAAGATATATATATACACGTATATATATATATATATATATTCATATTATAATATAATATAGTATAATTTATATAATGTAATATAATATAATTAATATAATATAATTAATATAATATAATTAATATAATATACTTAATATAATATACTTAATATAATATAATTAATATAATATAATTAATATAATATAACATAACATAATATAACATAACATAACATAATATAACATAACATAATATATAATAATATATATAATATATCTACAGAATATATATGCCCATCATATCCCATGGCTGTGAAACTTGACCGTATGGTGATAGACCATCCCCAATGGTTAGGACCTTTCTTGCTGTGGCGACTCCTTGACGTAGCAGATGGTCAATTTCTGTGGGTAACCCCTCAAATTCATCAGCCAGAGTATAGTAATTAGATGTAATTAGTAATGCACTAATACATATCTAGACCATCCTAGACCCTCCACTTATCCATAAAATATACTGAACACCTGCATTTACCAGAGTATTTACCGAAGGATTTCAATAGATAGCCTTGCCAATTCTTATGGCAGATCCCTGGAGTGACATCCGAGAACTGGAGAAAAAAACTGGGACGACAATTCGCTTTTAAAAACCATTAAAAAGCCACCCCCAAAGCCAAGTTCTGTAACTGCTTCTCAACTGCCTCATAACTTTCGGAACCCAAACAAAATTAATAAACCTTGGGTGAGCAGGAAAATACCAAAACATAACTCTAGGTTTTACCTTGAAAGGTTTACTGTACCTAAATTTTCCAAACCATTTTCTCTCCGTCAGTTGCTTCCTCCAAGTGCTGTCCCACCGAGGCAAAGTATTGGCAGGAGAGTTTGCTCAGAGCCTTGAGCGATGCGATGAGAAAAGCGGCGTCAACTTTCTGCGCATGATGAGTTCTGAGTTTGGCGATGTGTTATGGTCGTGATCCCTTGTTATTTCTCCATTTTTTCATTATTATTTCAAATTCTTAAGTTACATTTAAGCGATAGAACACGTTCAATTTACCATTGTTTCAGGATGTTTTAGGGTTCTGATTCAACTTATTTGACTCGTGTGCATCTACGGGGGTATGTAAAATTGCATCAAACACCAAGCAAATGGTTGGCTTGTAGCATTGCATAGTCACATTCAGCAACATTGAATTAATATAATCCGTTTCATATTTCCCTTGTTTGGGGGTTTGCTTTTCCGACCATGCAAACATGATTTTCGATGCAAACTAGTAACACTTCCCATCCAAAAGCCCATCCAAGACACGTTATTGAGACTTACCATTCTATTTTAGCTTCAATTATTTACCCTCAGGTAAACGTTTACATAACTATGGAAAGATCCACCATGCTATCAATGGGTAAATCCACTATTTCTATCACCATGCTATCAATAGCAAACTGTAACAGTCATTACCAGGCCGGGTACCACATTTTTGCATCTTGTTTTCTTGGGTTGCTACATATTCCCTGGTTCAGAAGCCCCATTTTTGTTGGTCAACCCCATGATTCCACTAATCTTGGTGGTCAAGATAAGGGCCTTGTCCATAATCCCCATGATTGACTCCCCATGATCATACGTATCTATATAAAGAATGGGTGGTTTAAATTTACACTATTTAATACATAATGATCTATTCATAATGATCTATTTTATATGTATCTTAATGATCTATTCATAATCATTCATATATATATACACTAGTATATGGCAACATGCATCGCTATGATCTACTGTAGTGTGTTTGTCTAAGCTTTCGATTTCTTCAAACATTAAAAACTCATCAATAGACATTAAATACTTCAAATATATTGTTTAAGTCTGAAATATATTTCATTATATTTCCAATATCTAAAATACATATTTCAATTACTTCCAGTGTCTCCAATACTTCTAATATTTAAAATATTTGAATTATTGCACATATTTCAATTATTGGACATATCGCAATTTAGTTCCAATATTTCAAATATATTTCCAATATTTGTGTTTTTCAAACATATGGCAAATATTTCGAATATATTTTGCATACTTCGATAATATACGCACACACACACTATACATATATAAATATGCACGTATCATACACTCTGAAAATAGACAAATGCACATCCATTTATTTAACCCCGTTAAAACAATTTACTCCCCACCATCGTCCCCGTCGTTTCACGTCGAACGACGCGCAGCCGAAAGAGGTCTTGGTCCTGCACCGCAACTTGCTCTCCGCTGCCTGGAGCCACAAGGCAAGGTTTGACGGGTCAAAACCTACCCTCTGGTAATTTAACAGTTTGCTATTGAAAATGGCCATTTATAGTGGATTTTCCCATTGATAGCATGGTGATTTTCCATAGTTATGTGGCTGTTTACCAGAGGGTATTGATATTGGCTTATTCTCCGGTAATCAAAGCTGGCTTCCTAGAAAATTCACCATGCAGCCCGATGATTGGTCGTTCGGGGATCTACGTTTGATTAACCGGAGATTATATAGATTGATCACCCTGACATGTGAGGGTAGATCAAGTTGTCCATGAAATACATTGAAATACCATATGACTGGATGGGATGAGCATCCAAAAGCAAGGGGTTTTCCAGGTGTTGACCCATGTCGGTGAAACCGCGACGAAAAGCCATGGATTTCACCAGCAGAGAACCACTTCTTTTTCACCGATAAACATTGAAATTTAAGCATATTTAAGGGACAGATAGGATTTAAACAACCATGTGGGTTTTAGGAACATAAACGGATAAACCATTCAAAGACATTGGATACAAATTGGGGTTGAACATGGGGGTATGAAACCAACCAGTTGGTAGGGTACTGGAATATAATTTTGGTATCCATCCTATATTGGGTTGAACTGTTTCAATAACAAATTATGTTCCACCATTGGTTGGTTGGTTGGTCGATTTATCGCGTGGCCACTATAACCCTGAAATATACAGTTCCAACCATTAGATATTTATAGCTATAGCGGAGAAACGGAGCAGTTGGAACCAATTTGACACTGGCAAAAGTTGGTCCATGTTGGTCCAAACCAAAATTATGGACCATTATGGAACCACAGTCAGATTGCTTGGAAACTCCACCAATTAGTTGTGGTGCCCAATAAATTTTGACCCATCCAACACATCGGCACTTGTTGACGGATGATCATCCTATGGTGATCCCTGGGATCGCGAAATCCATGCGCGTGGCACCGTGGTGTTTTCACAACGTTGTGGCAGCTTCGACCTGAGACCTGTAGAAAATTCGAAGGTTGAAGCTGGTGCTCAAGAGTTTTGATGTTGATGATGTTTGAATTTTGATGTTGAATGCATGAGTGATGATCGATCGATTTGAATGTTTATTGAACAACTTGGAAAACAAAACCTGGATTGATTTTTTTGGAGCTGACATGGCTGTCTGGTGGGTTCAATTTCAGTCGTTGTTTTATACTTTATCCCAAAATTAAATGAAGGGGAATTGACAGGGAATCACTCCAAAATGAAGGCTTCGTATATTATATATATAACATGTTTTCCCTTGAATGGATCCAATCCAATGAAAATAGATTAAAATCATATTCTCAGTTGTGTTTTTTAAATCACCCATTTTGTCCTTATTTTTTCCGGCTATCTGGGGATGATATTGGACAACAATCTCAATTTTATGAAATAAATCTATGTAAATCTATAAAATAAACTATTTGTGTTTTCCAGTAGTCATTTTTTCCCGTAGGTTTACACCATTTTTTCCTCCATTTTTCCAGCGTTTCCCGTTCACAAGATGCGCAGGAGTGGGACGACGGATTGGTGGAGCATGCCAAGGCCAGGCAGTGGTCAAAAGAAATGAACGATTACAAGCACCATATATAATTAGTTATATACCATTCTAGTGTTATATACCATTAGTTATTAGTTATATACCATTCTAGTGTGTATATGTACTATATATTACATATATATATGTATATATGTATATATATATATATATCTGTTTGGTGGTTTGGAACATGAATTTTATGACTTTCCATTCAGTTGGGAATGTCATCATCCCAACTGACGAAGTCATATTTTTCAGAGGGGTAGGTATACCACCAACCATATATGGTTAAAGTTGCAGTAATCGAAATATTATTTGTCATTGAAATGCGGCCAATCAATGATTGGATAAATTTACCAATCCACCGTTTATGTAGTAAGCCGTTAAAAAAGCACATAAATGTGAGTAATTGTGCCATGGTCAAAAGTTGGATTTAGATTAAGCCATGTCGGGGGATGGCACCACCATCACCATCGGTGACAGGTTCTGGCCCTCTTCAACGACTACCTGACGAAGGTGCCACTGGGATTTGTTCCACACTAATGGCAACCCCAGATTAACAACCTGGGCTGTTGCAGATTATCACTGGTAAGGCTTATCCAACTTATCCAGGGTTGAACTCGATTCCCAGCAATGGCGGCCATGGTTTTTTGTTGCTCTCTGCTTGGATTTCTCTGGGGATTTCTTTGAGAATTTGTTGATGTCCAGATTTGATCAGACTTATGGATCCGATCAGCACAATTTGGGTGCACTGTTGTTTCTTGAGACAGCAGTTCAAACAAAATTTGGTTGGTGGTTTGGAACATGACTTTTATTTTTCCATATATTGGGAATATGTGGGAATAGTAACCCCAACTGACGAAGTCACATTTTTTCAGAGGGGTATAGGTCAACCACCAACCAGTAATTCTTCGGGGAACATCCAAAATCTTGAGACTTTGTTGCATTGGAGTTCACACGTTTAAAAAAGCACTGGTTCTATCCCCATGTTTAAGCACCTCTACGTGGTGAAATTTTCAACTTGGTAGACTTGTTGGTTTTTAAAATCACGTAACATCCTTATTTCTGATTCCAAGAATCTTGATTCTGGTTGCAGTCTCCCCATCTGGGCAGTTTTTCTGCCCATGCCTATTGAGAACCTCCAAAGGTCTGCTTGATGGTTTCAAGCACGTGTTTATTTATTCAAACATGTTCGAATATTTGAGACGATCCCTGATGTTGAGCAGGGGCATGGGTGGCTCAGGCACCGATCGGAAAACTTCATTTTTGTTGGTCATAAATTCGATTGCTGGTTAATATATGTTAATATGTCGTTTCCTGTCGTAGAATATCTACATATATATTGCTTGGAGTCTGCATCTTATAATTTATTGTCATATCCTGTGAAAATCCCCAAACTTTGGATGTTTAAAAACATCCCCAGCTGTTCCTTTGTCAAATCCCAAAATTTGGTTGCAAAAATGCTTGGAATCTGAGTTTTTGATGATTTTGGATGCTTAAAATCGGTGAATTTCATCCAGCTGAAACATACCGCGGCGTAGGTCTTAGGTCGCCTGGATCCGTCCATGTGGAGATGGGTGAGCTACGAGGATGGGATGGGAGGCTGATGGCTGGTGGGTATAAAAAAACCAGCAAAGCCTCTGGTAAACATAGAAAAAAACACGAAAAAACGATGGAACATCATGAAGATCTCAATTTTATGGCTGGGTAAATCCACTATTTCTATGGGCCATTTTCAATAGCGTTTTGTATGTTTACCAGAGGGTTTGCTGGTTAATGAACAATGCTAATTAATTAATGGTAATATTTGCTAAGAATGGTGATGAAATAGTGGTAAATGGTGATGAATCGAATGATCATTGTCATTGGTGAATTTCATGGTGATGGTATAAGATAGTATAAGTGTAATGGTAATTTCATGGTAGTTAGTGGTAATCAACGCTTCATAAATCATGGCGATCAACCGTTCGGTTCATGGACTTAGCCGTGTTTAATGAAACGTGACTGGGAACTCCTGGAATTCAACGGAGGCTTTGAGCTGGGCAATCCCCCTGAAATAGCAACCCCCCAAAAAAGATAGAACTTATGATTCAAAATCCCACTCAAATAGTGATCAATTGCTAACCTCTATCTCTTCTGGGGATTAATTACTATATATTATATATTACTATATATTAGTGATTATATAGTAATCACTATATATTATCACTATATTATGGTTTATCAGAAAACTATTCCCCAGAATGGGAACCAACATGACGAGATCCAATCAAGACGACTGGGTGGTTTCAGTTGACTGAATTAACGAGCTGAACAGATAGTCTTGTCATGTTTAGTACCAACAGAAATCGCAATGTTGATAGGAATAGATAGATACTTTCCAGCTCAACATAATATATATATATATATATATAATATTATATATATAATTGTATAATATGCCCTATATTTTATTTGTACATTGTATCTTGGATTGGAACTGAAAAAAAAAGGTCCTATCTGACCGTCCCCAACACCGGATGAAGCAAACCCATGATGGCACCAGAAAATTGCTGGTGTGTGGAACATCTTTTTAGCATGCAAAGATATGGATAGAGATGATAATTACCCTCTGGTAAACTAACATAACTATGGAAAATCACCATTTTTAATGGGAAATCTCACTATTTCTATGGCCATGTTCAATAGCTTTTTGTATGTTTACAAGGCCGGGTAGACATTTCGAATTTGAGAGGTTCTGCAGTGAGACCTTCTGTGACTTCATGGTGAGTCCAGGTTCATCATCCAACAACAACCACAACATTGGGCTTATCGTTATCATATGTTGGTGGGTGTGAACAATAGGGTACTCGTACTCCAAGAAATCAATGGCTTAATCATTCTTTTCTCTTTTGCAAATGCCATAAATCGATGCACATGGGGGGTATATTAATGTATATTAATGTATATTACAGTGTACGAACCAGTTTCAGACACCGCCATGTGGTTTTGTTTGTCACCCCTTGGTCGGTTTCTGGAACCAGGAGCTAAGTAGCAGCTGGTCTCAGAAATGCTACGATGAAGTGGCGCGGGCGCTCGGTCGAGATTCATGGTGGGAAAGCCCGTGGCTTCCCGGAAAATCTACATTCACTGCTTGGGGTTGAAACAAATATGGCTATGGATCAATACCTATTAATACCATTTTTAGGGGAATGAACATCCATTTACCAGCTATTTTGATGTTCACCAGGGGGATAGGGTTTTGACACACTGCCATATGGCAACTGGTTGGTGGTTTGGAGCATGAAATTTATGACTTTCCATATAAATGTCATCATCCCAACTGACGAAGTCATATTTTTCAGAGGGGTTAAAACCACCAGCCAGAAAATATGGAAACGTTTACAGGAGGGTAAATCTGGAATATAACTGAATATATTGGAATCATCATTGTATTTTTTACCAGTAATTTATTGCTGGGGATTTCACCAACCCTGATGGGTCAAAATTATGTGGCTAACATTAATGACAACGACACATTTCACAACGACACGACATCAATGATGGTTAGGATTTTATAGGTCACTCCCAACATGGCCATTTGTTTGATACCAGTCTTATAAACATACAAAAAGCTATTGATAGCATGGCCATAGAAATAGTTGATTTACCCAGCTATAAAATGGTGGATCTTTCCATAGTTATGTGGCTGTTTACCAGAGGGTAATCTGCTATCTTGATGTTTGAGGCAATCTGTTTTTCCTTTTACACACGAAAGTTTACTCTTCTCACTTTATCGGACAGGTTGCCTCTCCAAAGACGATGCGAGTTGTCCACCAATATCATTGGGGATATCATTGAGTAGTTGTTGAGATGTGTAACCAGAAATTAACCATCATTAACCATATAGTAATATAGTAACCATCATCATTAACCATATATAGTAACCATAAAGATGATGGTCAACTTAATATGATACGTGTTTGTCTCAGATTAAAATGAGGGGGACACCAGAAATGGCCATTTTTGGGGAGACTGATGATCAACCATGTCATTCCAGAGTGGACCCCAGCTGCATGGGTAAGACACGGGCCACATGACACAAAATAAACAATAATAATGGACGTATTATATATTCTAATATGAGATAAACACAATACAGATGTGTAATTATGTCTCTCTCTCTCTCTCTCTCCCCACAGATATCTATATACTGTACAATTACAGCACCCCCCAAAGTTTACCTGGTTGGTGGTTTGGAACATTTTGATGATTTTTCCATTCAGTTGGGAACAATTATTCAATAACCCCATTTGACGAACAAACATATATTTTTCAGAGGGGTAGGTCAACCACCAACCAGAATATTATTAACCATCATTAACCATATAGTAACCATCATCATTCACCATATATTAACCAGGTATATTACCCTCCAGTAGATTAACATAGACCCTGGCAGTTGTCGGGGTTGGAAGACTAGTGAAACCATTAAACATGGGTGAATTTCAGGGTCCAACTGTTTATTTACCAGGTATATTAACCATCATCATTAACCATCATCATTAACCATATATTTAACATCATGTTAATATACCTGGTAAATATATGGTTAAATATATGGTTACCAACCAGGTAAATATATGGTTATGCTTAAGCACCATCATTAACCAGCTATATTAACCCCTGGTTGGTAGGTCAAGCACCAAGCAGTTACTGGACTTTCACCGGCAGAGAAGTGACACATCGCGGAACCGCGCAGCCAGGGACAGGAGCTGGGTGATTTCTTGGGGTCCGGTGACCTGGAGAAAGGCGACAATGGACCGTGGGTTACATGCCCTGGATTTGCTGTAGATATATACCCTCTGGTTATGTCAAAATAGCTATTGAAAATGGCCATTTATAGTGGATTTTCCCGCTAAAAATGGTGATTTTCCATAGTTATGTTAGTTTACCAGAGGCTATACATATTATATACATATTATATATATATATATATTATATGTATCATTATTTATCATATAGAATCTATATCCTATATACTCTTCTGTGAAAAACTTCTACACTTCTCTATATTTCAGGTTTTCCAGCATAGTATGCTACAAGAAAGGGTATCGTTTATAACATTTTGTAACCTCATCCATATATATATATAATTATATACATACACATACATACACGCGTTGTAAATCCAACTGTTAGCCTAGCTATGAACCAACGTTACCTATGGTTTGGGGGCCGCTTCTTACATCATCTACCAATACATGCGAGTTGAAACCCATTGCGTCCCAGTTCATAAACGGCTCATTACCAATCTTATCCAATATATCACTGGGTTGGAATATGATTATTTATGAATGCCATAAATCCATCGCAGTCAGCCAGCATGAAAGTGCGGGGTATATCTAATTTCGTTCACCAAAATTTGGGATAGGGTTTTATCAGAATTATATATATATCCCCCAAAAATACCATGAATTTTCCATTGATTACCGGCTTTACTGCATGAATATGGTACCATTTGCAGAAGTGTTGCCTGTGCTCCGTGCTTCCTGCATCTTCGTGCTCCGTTAAGTGGTGTCGCGAAGACAGGATTGCCACCTTCAGAAGAAGACGTTGTAATCAATCTTAGTACATCGTTATTTAATGTTATTTAATGTTATTTACATATATATATACAGAGTATATATATATATGAATATTGTTATAGCACCCCCCAAAAGCAAAAATAAGTCAGACTCCCACTAGAAGAGTTGCAAATCACATGTCCATTTTTGTTGTGAGTCTTTGGGTGCCGGTCTTTGTGGTCGGACGCTCAAGGTTGAAGCCAGCGGCGTTGAGTCGTGCATTTCGTTACTTCAAACCCAGTCGCAAGGACGGCAGGGCAGGGCATGGTCGAATCTTCCTTGAAACAATTGCCCTAATGAAGTAACCACAGCTAACACAAAAATCACTCAACATCTATCACTATATAATATTATATATAATATTATATATAATCTTATATAATATGATATAAAATTATATAACTATACATATATCGCAAAAACATATGGTCCATTTTTTTGAAGAATCTCACCCAAATCTGTTTCCAGTCGACCAACAAAAACAGCGTGGAAGATTCGCTCAAACCGTCAGGATGCGGCCAGCGAGATGACGCGGGAGAACTTGCGGCTGCTGCAGCAGCTGGAAGCGCGCAAAGGTCGTTGTTTTCCCCGTGGATCCTGGGGAGTGTTGAACAGTTGAGGTGAGCTGGAAATGCGGAAATCATGGGGATTTTGATCGTTGATCATGGCTCGTAAGTGGCATAATTCACCCAGTTTTAGGAGAATCCGAGACTTGCCAGTAGCTGTTGAGTTGGAAAGCTGGAAACCAACTTGGATAAGCCAAAAACACACACCATCCCACCAATTGCTATTAAATACCAAGATACTGGGGCCAAAATGAAGGCATACAATTCTACACCATGGTTTCTTGTTGTTTTGAATATTAGAGGGAAAGGATGAGGATTTATCATTTTTGCACCTTGGAAAAACGATAGTGATACAGCTATCTTTTGATTCTTTTTGTCGTTTGGATTTTTTGGTCAAGGGCCATTTGTTTGGCGACCAGGACTAAGACATCAACACAGCAACTTGCCATCCAGGTTGGAGCACTTCTGGCCGAATTTCTGACACCATCCTTTGCTGGCCCAATTTCATGTTGTGGATCCGTTTAGATCATGATCCACATATTTTTTTTTGTTTGCCAAGTCCCGGAACTCAGCGACTGGGTCGCAAGGTCACCATTTTTTTCGCATGTTGTGAGGCCGCGGATGGTTTCCGGAGATGTATCCGCAGCAGCAACTGCTGAAACAGTGGCTCAGTTTTTTGTGCTCCAAAAACATGCCTTTTTCAACGGAGGTTTTTTTCATGGGAGAACCATCTGAAAGTGGGATGATGTTCTACCCTCTGGTAATTTAACATAGCTATTGAAGATGGCCATTTATAGTGAGTTTTCCCATTAAAAATTGTGATTTTCCATAGTTATGTTAGTTTACCAGAGGGTATCCTGTTTCCATGGCCACGTTTGCTTTTCCCTGAGTATATTTTAATGGATCTAGATTCTAGATCAATTATGGGAACAACCCGCGCCGAACTTGGACCGTAAATCATGGTTTGAAGTTTGGATTGGACAAATCACCCGGGCCGGTAATCTGCCCAGATGCATTTGGTGAATTGGATGTTAACGGTTAACGTATAGTATATTCTATACCAATCATTTGGGAAAAGATTTGGTCCCACATATAATTTTGAGCATTTGATGACTTATCCTAACCATAGTTACAGTTAATCCTAACTCATGTTCAGCATGTTCCATTGAATCATGAGATTGGAATCAACTTTACTCTTATAGTGACTGGTGAGGGAAGTGATTCCTCCGCTGGGACAACTCATGATTTGGTAGAGACTGGTGGTACCGCTAAACCATATATATATATTCCTTTTCTTGGTCATACTCAGGCGACACTATTTTTGGCGTGTCTTCTTTAAGGTCGTCCCAGAAACCCTGTATCTGGCTTTGTCTGAAACATAAATCCCAGCATTGATCGTCATGTTCCCATCGACATGGTAATTTGGGGGGGTATTTGTATTTTTTTTGGTTTATATAAATCCCATCTATCATATTAAGTCGGTTACACTATAAATATTCTATAAATGATATTGGAAGATCCATGATCTCCCAGCATATAGCTATGGCGCGTTTTGGGTCACCGGGTAGCCGCAAGTAGCTTCCATGATCAAAACCAGCCGGCACATAGCTGACATAGCTATAAGATATGATAAGTAATTCATCTAGAAATGTTCGCAATTTTCATAGCTATGCTGAATTATCAAGGGGTATATAATATTATATAATATCATTGATCAACCTAGCAACTAGCCATGGGTAGCAGCATTTCTTGGGATGACAGTGGAATGATATGTTGGACACGCCATTGGTGGTCACCGGTGCGAACGGACACGCGGTGACGCGTTCGCGCCCAGGTTCGCAGCAACTGGAAAGACGGTGATGCCCAAAGAGGCGCCATGGCATTGGAGCTTTGAGACTGGCAGTAACGGTATCACCACTTATCCATTGAATATTGGTTGGAATGGGATCAACTATAGTGACTTTCTAGCAACTGGTAAATTCTGGCTGGAATGAATTGAATGAATCTGATGGTATCGCGGCTTTGCCATCAATTACTGCTTGGTGGTTTCAAACCATGGAATTTTATTTTCCATTTCATATATGGGATGTCATCCTTCCCATTGACTTTCATATTTTTCAAGATGGTTATTGCACCACCAACCAGATAGTAAATCCATTTATAAATGGTTGATTTGGCCATTTTTGGTTGATTTACCATAGTTATGTTCCATTAATAAATGAATCCATTGATCAATATTTACCATCGTTAAATATAGACCAATCCAACCAATCCCCTCTCTCCAAGCAGCAGAGGTGCCACCACCAGAGGACAATGATGCTCGGTGTCCCAGTGCGTGCCAAAGGGCTCCAGAGCGGCGGTGGAGATGTTTGAACATCTTTGAACAAGAAGAATGAGTGTATATTGACACATCAACATCCATCAACATCCATCAACATCCATCAACATCCATCAACATCCATCAACATCCATCAACATCCATCAACCACAATAATGTTGGCTACTGATTAGTAGTTGGTGGGCGGGTTCATTCATACCTCTATTTATACTGTATTATATATATTTTCAATGATCAACATGTATGATCGATGGATGAGACGGATTTTAGGTTCCGAAGGGGTTGAAGCCAGCAAGCCGAACGGCATGGGTTTCGGCAAATAGTATAGTGTTGGTAGAATGACAAGGCTTGAAGGCTGAATGTATAGTGCGTGGAAATGAGTTTGTTTACAAAAAGATGTTTTGCAGTGTATTATATATATATATATATATTGTTATACATACACACATACACACGCATTAATATCAAGAACATGTGGTGATGGGAGTCATTGATGGCTTTCATGTTGTTGTTGTTGTTGTTGTTGTTTTTTTTTAAAATAAGTGGGATACGTAAGCCATGATGATTTTTTATTGTTCGCCATCCGTTGACAGCGATGACAGATATGAGGATGAATGATTGATGATGGTCATTAAGAGCTATTTAATGGTGATTTAATGGTGATTTCATGGGATTTATGGTGGTTTAATGGAATTTAATGGGATTTTCCATCTGGTTATGACATTCACAGTTTGCCATGGAAAATCATCATCATTTTTAAGAACGGTAAATTCCATCTATTTCGATTAGGGCCATGGCTTCCATGGCTATGTTAAATAGCCAGAGGGTATTACTATTACGATTTTGATGATGATGATGATGATTATGATGATGGTCATACTGTACTGGTAATCATATCTACTGTACTGTTCCCAGTGTACGAAAAATCTGAAGCAGATCAAACATCAATCCCACTGCGCAGAAGATCCAAGTGTTTTCTTTTTTTTCAACCTGATGAAGGTACCGGTGCAGTGCATATACTGTATATAATTTCTACATTTGTTGGTGGGTTGTCCCCTCTGAGTTTCTTGTAAAAGAAGCAGAGTTTCCCTACTTATCGTTACTTCATCCATTGGTGATCAAACATGGCAAGGGAAAATAAATGAGTTTCCCCTTACTGTAAAACCTCCAATTTATATAGGGGATTGATTTCCAATGGCCATGCTTGATTACAGCAGGGCTCAGCAGATTTCAGTGGCTGCACCTCTACTGGTTTCAAAACCAGCACGCATTGCAAGAGTTGGCCATCACTGTGGGCCAGTCCAGATTTTCTGAATGCCATCAAGGTAACATATCGCCAGCTTTCTTGGATGATTCACCAGTGTTCTTATCTCCAACTTATGCGAACTTTTGCTAGAGTTCAATCCCCGTACCTGGTGACGAATCGACGAAAGCACCCTGACTTGTCGTTGCTTAATTCAGTATCCAAATGTGGGCCCCAAAACCATGGTTAATTGGCCATTGAAGAACCCCCAGCATTCGAAGAACCACGTTGAACCCCAAATTTTGCTCTTTAAGTCTATCGTTTTTGAACCGGTGAACCCTAGGTTTTTGTTGCACTCCCCAACTGTTTCCGGAGGCTTTTCAGGCCATCAGCCAGCAGAATCCCGCCTTTCAACAGCTCTGGGAGACCCTGAGCGCTTCTCAACGTCAGGCGCACTGCCGAAAACGTGTCTTTCGTGGTGTGAACTGCTGAACTGCCGAACTGCGTCCTCGAAAACGATGTAAACATATGTAATCATTTATCGAACCAGTTGGTGGTTTCAAACATTTAAGTTGATTTTTGTTTTTGTTTCACACATATTTGGGCTGATGCTTCCAATATTCCACATATCTTTGGGATGCTTTGAAACCACCCAGAAAGCTACAACTACCAGTACGTAGTCTAATTGACAAGTTGAAAGAACTGGCAATCCAATGCGGTAAATATCTGGTTGGTGGTTTCAAACATGAATTTTATTTTCCATTTCATATATGGGATGTCATCCTTCCCATTGACTATGGTTAAAACCACCAACCAGATATCATCTACAGCATCCTGGCAATGTTTTGTTTGATCTCTTTGGGGGATGTAGATGGATGTAGAACATGCGGCGCCGCTTCCTCCGATATCACGAGATTTTTCGGGACCTTCAACAAGGCCCCCAAACAATGGAGTTGTCATGATTTCTCAAAATTAACAACACATGAGACATGAAACATCCTCACAAAAAAAGAAAACGATAAAACCGCACTTGTTCATGAATTTTGAAAGGAAAAATCATAATGTTGAGGTGCACTCATAAAAAAAGGGGTGCGCTACCCATCTACGTTCCAAGCAGCCTGCAACCCAACAGCCAGTGAAACAGCACCAAGACCCCAGCAGAATGTCAATGTTGGTGAACTGCTGACCTTCCGCAAGCCATGACCCTGCTTGGCAGCTGTTGTCGCTGCGCTGGGGCCATTGCAGTGGTGCCCATGGCGGTGATTTTGGCCGAAGCTTGGCGCGGTCATCCCATGGCATTCTGGAAATCGTCCTAGATGGCCCATGGCCATCCATGGCCCATGAATGGTTGGGTTTAAGGGAAGATTTACCGGAAACCATTGGTTTTTCCCTTCAACCTACTATTGAATTTTACATTTGCCGTCACCAAAATCACTGTCTTGTAGCTGAAGATAATGTGCGCAGACAAGGTAGTAGCTGGACGTAGGGTCTACAAGTCATCTAAGGGGAATTATCCTAGGGATTCTACAGTGAGTTGCAACCAAAAGTACTACCTACAAAGGTGCAAATCATCTCATTGGGAATATCCCCTAAAATTAAAATGGTTAGTCTAACAGGTAAGTAACATTATGACTCATTGTGATTATGATCAACTGATGAACTATTAGATTTTGGGTATATTCAGACAAACCTATATCAATGGTAGAATCCTTTTTGTATCTGAGTTTCCTTTAGAATTCTCCTTCATCGAATTCTTTGATTCCGCAGCAGCGTTCAGGTGATGTTTGAAACTCCCACCATCACCAGGGTGGAAGGCGTTGCGTTTGGGAAGTTGCCGACCGACCAGGGTGGTGGTGGTTGATAACTACTATTTAGGCTGGCTAGGATTTATGGTGGATACATCTATATAGAATGATTACATGGTCAGATGGGGTTATATATAATACGCACCAATTTACAGCTGGAACCGGATTGCTTTTTAAGACCAGATGTGGTGAGTTTCTGCAGGTTTTCCGAAACGATCCCAAAAGACGTTCTGTGAATATTCAAAGCATGTCCTGGAATGGGGAAAAGAAAATCAAGGATGGACACCCGGACTCGTGTGTAGACGCGGACTCATGACTAATGAACCCACAGGTCCCAACAGACCCTTGATGGGCACCCAGCGGGAACCAACGGACCCCTGCGGCCAGGCGCATCGCTCACGGGGAAGCCCGCGCAACAAACGGCGCAATCCGCCGGAAGTTTCGGGGTTTCCGACGCCACAGAGGAGTCGAAGGTGCCATGGGATTGTGGTCCCCAAAAAGATGCAGAAAAGGTCAGGAAAAGAATGGAAAAGAGACTATTTTAGTACCACCAGCTAAGTTAGGTTAATGTTAGTTAGGTATATAATATAGTTACGTAATGTTGGATAATGTCATATTCGCCATATAAAGCACCTTCAATCATCTTGGGTCAGCCAGATTGGCCGATCTTGAGCACCATTTTCGCTCATCTGTATCGAATGACCGCAAATTGACCTGTCATAATCCATATCTTCACAACATTAGGCATATGAGCCGATATTGATCGAGATGGTTGGTTTGCTTAATATTCATCCATATTCATATTCACTATTAATCTATACTAAAACAATCTAAAACAACCTTCAATGTTTTGCTGGCAATTGAACTATGTATATACCAACCAGCTTTAGAAGTCTTAAATTCTAGCAAAACTCCAACAGACCCATAGAGCATGCCTGGTGCCATGTTCAAATCATCTTCGATAGATTGGCACCATCGAGGCAGTTTGCTGGTGTACAAATGTTAGTGTGGGATTCACCCCATGCCATAAACCTAGCACGTTTTTTTTGCTATACAATACCCATAGGATCCATGTATGCTATATATGGTAACATTTACCATCAATATACCCCCCAATGTTAGCATACCATACATGGATCCTATGGGATATAGTTAATGCAACTACTTATTGACTGATCTTAGGATATTCCGGGATGTTTATGGCCTTATGTGAATTACATCTTAATCTGGATGAATTAATTTCCCATGTTATTCCCATTGTAGTTGGTTAGATATAATTAATTTCCCATGGCATTCCCGATTGTTGTTGGTGAAATTCTATATCCATGCAGATAAGTTGGCTTTAAGCCTGTAAAAACATATAGATATATCATGATATATCTACCACAAATCATGCAACTTTAAACTATAGATGTGTTTTATATATACCACAACTACAGATGTATCCCCATATATTATACATTCCCAATATATTATCTATAAACTGTATCCCCATATGTTCCCCGTCTCCGGCGGCTGAACATACATTGTGCAGGAAGGTCCTGCAGCTCCTCGCATGGGCTCAGGGACTCCTGGCGGGTCAGAACGTATGCTGTGCGTTGGAAGTTCAACGTATGTTGTAGGCATCCCTAGGGTAAAGTGACGTAGATGTGGAAAAGCCATGGTTGACAATGGTGATTTTCATGGTTAACAATGGAGATTAATGGATTTAATGGTGATTGATGGTGATGAGCGGGATTTACACTCTGGTAAATATACAAAAAGCTATGGAACATCACCATTTAGAATGGGAACATCAACTATCAATGGGCCATTTTCAAATAGCTATGTTAAATTACAAGAGGGCATCAGAGGGTACTTGTACTATTTAGAACTACGAATGATACGATTTATTCATATATAGTTGGGCATTCAGCGCAATAAACCACCAAGTCACTAGAGATGTCTGATACCAATCAGTTTCAGCATGTTTCATCGCATTTTTGGCACGACTTCATCTAGCTTTTTAGCACCTAAGATCATCAGATACCCCTTTGGCAGCTCCATAGGAACATGTTCGACCGCATTGCCTTCGCATATGACTCCACCAACAAATGGACTGACCGCGATGGGGAAATGGTAGCGATCGACCAAGGGCTCAGTAACTCAAACGGTCATGTTTTGGTAGCCGCAAAACTAGCGGTTGAAAATGATCATCCGCCAAGGAGTGCTTAGTTAAGGGTTAATCCCGAAAGGGTCGCTGTTCACCAAGGAGTGCCCCTTGCCTTTAATGTGGGATGAACATCAGCCTTCGGTCTCATCGAACATGGCTTGGACATAGAATATCTTACTCGTAATATTCTTAATTGGAAAAGGAAGGACCATGTACAAAAACCTTCCTTTTAATGGTTAATCCTTCAATGTTGGACAGAATGTGATATTTTTTAACTGGAAAACGGTTGATTTTCTAGGCCACATTTACCGGGGAAGATGTGGCAAGGTCTGACCATAAAAACTTCCCCTCCCAGCGGCAGGATGTCGTTCGGCCTGGACCAACATTGGCGAAATACCATGGTCAAGGAGGGCGCGCCACGGCCCCTTTTTTTTGAAGCTGGGGAGTTTATAACACGTCGATGCATGTTCTTTTTTGGATGATACGATCGAAACGATATAATTCTGGATAATTATAGATCAAGATGATCTTCATAGATGCTTTTCATAGATGAGCAATGGATATCAAAGATTAACATTGATGATTGATGGTAATTGCCATTAAGATTTTCATTTAGAATGGCCATTACCATGCAATTACCACATTTCTTCATGAACTGTGTGTTATTCATAGATCAAATTGATCAAATTGATGCTTCCTCCCAAAAATCAGATGTTTGTGACATGTTGTGACCAAACAACAGTGGGTCGGTACCCCATGTTTGATTGGTCAAAGCCCTTGCCAAGTGATTCGGCTTACTCGGGGACCCAAGATCTTGGCGACATGGCTTGTGGTTGTTGAGTATGTTCACTAAGATTAAGAGTCCAACAGCACAGAGAAGATAGTTTAAAGAAACTAATAATAATAAATAAATAAAACCAGAGCAAACAGAAAAAAAAACCCACAAACTAGAAGACCAAAAACAAAATAAGCTGGAATAAAATAGTATATTTGTTTTTTTTAACTTAGGAAAATCCAGGTTTTGTTTTTTCTTTTTTTTTTTTCTTGTTCTTGTTTTGTTTTTTTTCCTGGTGATTCTTCGTGTCGAGTTGTTTTTTTGGTGATTCTGTTTTTGATTGTTGTTTTGCTAAAATCAACTTTTTCTGTTGAAGCCGGCCTCTTAACACTAAGAAATTATTCTTTTGAACATTCAACATCTCAAGTTTACTAGTGAATCACATTTTTATGGCAAACCCAAGAATTCACGCGACCAATTTTGTCCCGTGTTGCAGATTTTGTCCACACTTTATTAAACATGGATTCCATTGGGACATGTTATCACCGCTGTTGCCACTTGCCACTTGCCACATCCATGCTTACAGGGTCATCCTACTTAGTAGTTGGTTAGTACCCCTGTCTACCATACTGATGAAGCCATGGGAAACCTCACTGATAGGACTTAATTTAAGATAGGTGATCCTTATCAGCTACGAGCTTTCCGCAACCGGCAGGACTGCTTGCAGCTGCGGCCCGACGACAAAGTGTTAGATCTGGCCACCGGAACTGCTGACGTCACTGGGACTGAACGAACTTTTGGGTCCACCTTGTGAGGTTCCGAACTTTCCCAGCAACATGAAGGGCTGTAGGGCCTTGTTGTGGCACCCAAAGACACAAAGAGTCGATCACTTTTGGCAAAAGAAGATTCATTCGCAAAAATATCAAGCTGCAAACCTATTTCTCTGGTATCTTCGTGCCTAGAATATGCTAGTTTGGGTTTCCCAAAATAGGGGTACCCCAAATCATCCAGTCGTCATGGATTAGTCATGGACCCAGGTGAGCATTCTCGTTGGTCAGCACTTGAGGCGCCGCGGTGAGTTCTCAGTCCTTGGAGATGGTTGACATGATTTTTCACATGGTGTCTGGTTGGTGGTTTGGAACATGAATTTTATGACTTTCCATATATTGGGAATTATTGGGAATGATAAGCCCAAGTGACTAATATTTTTCAGAGGGGTTGAAACCACCAACCAGATGTGGTTGACTCAAATTAACGGTAGGGAATGATCAGGTAAGTGGATGATGGGGTTTCCAGCGACAGAGTCTTGTGGACCAAGAAGAAATGGGTCATGACCCTTGGGTAACCGGGTAACCAAAGGTAGCACTGGATATTCCATGTTGTTTTGATGTGAACATCTGCTACAAAACCTTATGAAATTTTAATCCCATCCCAATATCAAATACCACGGTGAATCTAAAAATGTACAGGGCCAATACTAAACCATGAGTATTCTGGGGTATATAATATAGTTTCACGGTGAAGGGATTACTTGTTTCCACAGTCCGGAAGTGTTTATTGGGGATCAGTGTGACACCCCCACCAATTGCGGATTTCGGAGATGGCTGCAATCATCGAGATACACAAATTGTATCAAATTGTGATATCTAGGTTGAATGTCACACTTTTGATGGGTCGTTTCAGGTCGTTTCAATAAATTATGTAGTTAGACTTTTTGTCCTTCAAGCCAATCGCACCCAATGACATATATATATATATATGATTCTATATATGTATATACATACACAGAAAAATCATTACACATCTATGACTGATCATCATGCACTGGATGAATCCACCATGTTTGATGGGTTAACCTCTCATTTGGCTAGTTAGCCTCCATTTTTGTCCATATTCATTCCTGATAATCATCAGATAAAGATATCGTCATATATATATATAGGCTCAAGGCTGGGGGTTCCCCGGAGCTTCGAGGAACCCTCAGTCTTGATGCT
>Ga0126342_10000832_pt1 | contig 38438 bp, 29 predicted proteins | sample Cyp1metagenome_FD_92528 | JGI IMG/M metagenome (GOLD analysis project Ga0126342, IMG submission 92528) | Coral microbial communities from Lord Howe Island, Old Settlement Bay, Australia - Cyphastrea 1 metagenome | ecosystem: Host-associated > Invertebrates > Cnidaria > Coral ...
GAGACATGAACCATGGATTATGAGACATTAACCATGGATTATGAGACATTAACCATGGATTATGAGACATTAACCATGGATTATGAGACATTAACCATGGATTGTGACACATGAACCATGGATCTCAACTTGAGGCATCACCCGGGTGTTTTTTAACCGCGAAAAACCTGGCGCTTTCTGTGCGATGCCAGCGGCACCGATCCATCATGCCATTGGCAACGCGCAGCATCTCGGACGGCAAAACGCCCCAGGGAGAAGAACTATCATCAGACCTAGGAAAACCATAGGAAAATGGTGGTTTAATGGGATTTAATGGGATTTAATGGGATTTAATGGGATTTACCCTCTGGTAAACATACAAAAAGCTATTGAAAATGACCATTTCTAGTGGATTTTCCCATTAATAGCATGGTGATTTCCATAGTTTTTTGTATGTTTACCAGAGGATAAATACTGGGATGACAAGAGATATGATGAGTGGTAACTCATATCTAATCATATCCAATCATGTACAATCTAGAATCAGATATTTATCTACAATAATCTATAGTCATCCGCAATCATGGATGGTCCTATATTATATAATCACAAGAACAGTTATTCATCTTTAAATACATTAATTAATATATATTATTATATATTATTGAAACATGCATAGTCACCATTAAGAACTATGATCTAGTTGACAAGAATCATGGCTTCAATTTTGGATGTTTATGGCCATGAGTTTTCTGTGTGGGTTGGCCATCGCCACTTGCGGCTTCATGACCTCGATCCCGGAAACATGGAAACCGTGGCTTCTCTTCCCGGAAACCTTGGAATTTCGGCATGGTTTTGTTGCCCTAATATATGGAAATTCCCAATATATGGAAATTCCCTTTTATATATGGATTTCGGCATTTCCCACTTCGTCAGTTGGGATGATGAAATTCCCAATATGATGGGAAAGTCATTCAAAATTCCATGGTTGCAGTCACCACCAACCAGACTTTAGTTATCCCACAGAAACCTCCAGTTTTCGCGGCTTGCTTTGTAAAACGCCTTTCAATCGACCGTCCCTCCAACCCGCACAGCCATTGGGGAGAAGGGATGGTCGGTTCACAGCCGTGTTCTGAATTGGGTGACAGCCGTGACAGCCGTGACAGCCCTGAATCATTTCTAGCCAATTTTTATGATATATTATGATCATGATGATTGTTGCATTGTTTGAATTATTGCGACTATCTGACTATCATCATTCTCACCCCCATTGTCATTGACCGATACCGCAGTAACGGTTGCTGATTCATGATGTTATTGGTTGATATACTCTATACATATTTTGATGCCCTGATGCCACCATCAGACTGTTATAACACCATTGTTCCCATCTCATCCCATTAATAAAGATAGTTGTTATCTATACATATGTATATATATATAGAGAGATATAATTATCCCATTCATAAACAATTACCCTCTGGTTATTTAACATAGCGAACTGGAAAATCCCCAAAATAAATGGAGGTTTCGTTCGCTGGGAAAATCATCTATTTCGATTAGGGCCATGGCTCTATACCATGGCAAACTGTTAGTCATAACCAGGTTGGGTATATCCCCTTAAATATCTGTATTCCCACATCATGTGTTCACAATAACAGCAACAAATGATTGCCATAAAATGCTAGGTATTTACTAAAACATAGGAACAATAGAAAAATCCTGAGATGGTAATATTCCCGAGATAGTAATATCATGGTTTAGACTAATGATATGGTTCAAAAAAGCTCATGTATCAATATTACTACCAAACCATTGTAATAATGTAGTACTAGAAACCATTATTACTGGTAACCATCATAATAGCAGTGGGATTATTCATATTGCCCACCTATCTCACTGTAATAGGATTACATGGGGTTACTCATATTGACAGTGAGAATCAGTAATAGTCACTAGATAGTAATATTGTTACTCACAGCTGGTATTTTTACTATAATGGTAACTACTAATAATTAGTTAATACATCTCAGTTAATATCTAACAGAATACCGTTAATATATCTATGGATAATTAGCATTCTTCATAATACTGTTTTGGAATCAAATAAGGTTGTCAATGTTATCAATATACTTACTATACCTATTCACTAATTATTGTTAATTATTTCTAGGTCCTATAGATTAGTTGACTTATTGGTAACATAATATCAACATCAGTTAATCAACATGTTTCTTAACTAATTGACAATGTCTGATAGTGATTATCATATAACTTCTTAAATTGATCAACTGTATGTGTTAATCAATAAGGTTCTAAGTCCCATATGAACAATATTACCATATAAGATACCTAACAATTTTTTTTTGGTACCTAACACTATTACCACAACCCAACAGTATTACCATAATATACGTAAGAAATTAACCATGTAATTAATTATAGATCAACTATATATCAACTGTATGTATGTTATATAAGTTATATACCATGGTATACCACCTAACTATATTTACCATAATATACCATTCTATTACCCTAATATATCAAATATATACTATATTAGGTTGATTAATACCACATTATCATATATGCCTGGTACATAACAATATTACCATTATGTTACCTAACAATGTTACCATAATATACCATAAACATATATCATAATATTCCTAATGTTATCATATCAGTTAACAAATCATATATTAGGTTGATTAATACCATATGATCATATTGTATTATAATATTATCCATAACCATTAACTTATCATATGTGTTAATCAATAAGGTTCTAAGTGCCATATTAAGATAAAGACCACAAGATAACCATAATTAACAACACGCCCATACACCAGTTAAGTTCTATGTGAATCAACTAACCTAACAGTTATATACTGATCAACTATCAAATTAACTAATCAACTAACAACATATATGTTGGCACCTAGCAATATTACCGTAATGTTACTAAACAATTTTACCATAATATACCAAACAAATACCAACATAGTCCTAACATTATCAACTTATCCAACTATATTGCATAAAATACCATGATATACCACCTAACCTATATTTACCATCAAATTACCATAATATTCTTTACATATTCCTAACATTATCATACAGTTATATTCCTAACATTATCATACAGTTATATTCTATACCATATATACAGTTATATACCATATACCATTAATATAACGGTTATATCTTAACCATTATATGTTAACTAACACTTGTATACCATTAAATTACCAGCGGGACAATTAACTTACCATGGGACCAATGGGATAACTAACCTAAATAACATTATAACCATAATTAACCTACCATGATATACCACCTAACAATATTTACCATAAAAATACCATAATGAATCATATGGGTATGGGTCAAAATTAGGTACCCCAAAAGTATGGATGGTTAATACTAAACTAGACCAACATCTGTGGTCCCCTAGGTCTTCCATTTTGACCCACATCCATATATTAAGTTGGTTAATACCCATTTGATCATATTAATACCATAATCTTACCTGACAATATTACCATAATATACCATAAAATTACCAACGTATTCCTAACATTAATGATTAACCAATGATTGATAATATTATGTTAAGTCCCTATGATCATGAACCAATGTTGGTTTGTATACCTAACTTACCATAGGAATTATATATATATACATATTGTACATATTGCCCAATGATTATCATGGTGGTACATTAATGGTATATGATAACTAAACACACTTATATTAGGTGTTATTACCATCTACCATTATAGAGTTATATTATATACCAATGATTAATTACCCTAACATTAACCAATATTCCTAACAATATACCATCAAATTACCAACGTATTCCTAAGATTCATAACATTATTATACAGTTAGTTATATTCTATACCATATATGGAGTTATATACCATAGACCATTAAGGAATAACATATTAATGATTAACTATATATGACCACTAATATGGGATCTTTACCATTAGTTGTTATATACCATGTAGTCATTACCATAACAGTTATGGTTATATTATATACCATTAGTTATTACCATTAACAGTAAACACCATATAGTCCCTATGATCATTACCATAATTTCCGCATGAATTTATCAACCTATTCCTAACAATAAAAACATTAACCGATGATTGGTAATATTATGTTAAGTCCCTATGATCATTACCATAATTTCCCATGAAATTATCAACCTATTCCTAACAATAAAAACATTAACCAATGATTGGTAATATTATGTTAAGTCCCTATGATCATTACCATAATTTACTATAAAATTACCAACCTATTCCTAACAATAAAAACATTAACCAATGATTGGTAATATTATGTTAAGTCCCTATGATCATTACCATAATTTACCATAAAATTACCAACCTATTCCTAACAATAAAACATTAACCAATGATTGGTAATATTATGTTAAGTCCCTATGATCATTACCATAATTTACCATAAAATTACCAACCTATTCCTAACAATAAAAACATTAACCAATGATTGGTAATATTATGTTAAGTCCCTATGATCATTACCATAATTTACCATAACATTACCAACATATTCCTAACAATGAAACCATTAACCAAAAAATTGGTAATATTCCTATATGATATAGTCCCTACAATGTGGGGCCCTCCAGTTATAAATTGGTTTATAAACCCCAGTAACTATAGTTATTTGCGTACCATAAACCATAGTTATTGGAGTTATGTTCACCAACTTAGCTATCGAACGGGGGCCCCACTTTGTATGATCTAGATTGATCTAGTGGCGTTCAATATTTACTTATAGTTTACTTATAGTTACTTATACTTTACCATTACTTATCATAGTGATATAGGTATATAGGTATATATATATTATATAGTCCCTATAGTTGTTATATACCATGTAGTCATTACCATAACAGTTATGGTAATACTATATACCATTAGCTATTACCATTCACAGTAAATACCATATAGTACCTATATTGGACTTATGGTATATATAATGATAGTCCCTATGATCATTATATAACTTACCATGTCGTCCCAGGTGGGATCGCTGCCGTCAGCTGCTTTCGGCCGAACCGCCGGCGGCCGCGCTTGCGGCGCTGCGCGGCCGCAGCGGCGCCACGGCGCTGGTGCAGGCGCTGCGGCAGGCGGAAAGGACGAACGATGGGAAAACGATGGGAAAACCGCCGAAATCTTGGGAAATCTATGGGAAATCTATGGGAAATGCCTGGAAACATAGGGAAATCTTGGGACATCTGTGGAAAAAACACGATGTTCTTTCTGGAAATTGATGGATTGTGAATGAATATGAATTATCTGAAATTTTTAGCGAAAACGATGGGAAACTCAGGACCTGAGGGATAAAGATGGAAATGTGGGGAAATGTTTGAAAAATGCGGAGGAAACCTTTGGGATGTTGTTTCTTGATGCATTTTGTTCATGGGGAAAAATAGGAATATGACGAATGACAGTATGTGGCATCTTATTAAGCTAGATTTTGCTTCTTTGAAGCGGTTGTTTGTATCAGACCTGGTCATTAAAGCAATACAAAGCCGGCATCAACTGTCATTACTCAGTTCTATTTACATATTGAATATAAATAATGATTTACCATGATGCTTAAATAATAGTAAGAACCTTATTCAGGAAAGCAATACTGGAAAAAACAATTATTTTAACTATGAAGCATGCAATGGCATGCAACATATGTATTATTGTTATATAGTATACACACACATATATATATATATATTCCATATATATGTGCATATATATATTATACTATATAAAAATAATGTTATTATATATTTATAACAATATATATATATAGTATATATACTATTGATGTTTATATTTATATAATGTACACAATGTGATCAACCTAATGCCAAAAACAATCCCCAGTCCCCAGTCCTGTGGTTTACGGATGGCACAGGCCGCACCTCCCGACATCATCGAGCTGATGTTGTCGTCCCCCTCTGCAGCACAGGCGGCCAAGGACGCGACGCGGGAGGGGATGGATGTCGGTGGTCTTTTTAAAGGTGACATGTCCTGTTTTCCCTGTTTTTGTTGGTGGGTTTTTGATTTTTCATTGTTTTATCAAGTATTTAAGTTGAACAGTTGGAGATTAGATCAATTACCCTCCGGTAAACGTTTACATAACTATGGAAAATCACCATTTTTAATGGGTAAATCCACCCTAAATTGCAATTTTTCAGTATTTGTTGAAGAGTTTTTTCACATCAACAGTTATATCAATGACCTCCCAAAGAGTTTCTGCCGCCTTGCGTGTTTTTCGCGCCACGCATCCTGCGTGGCGTCTCAATGTTTACCAAGTGGATAGAGGGGTATCCAATTTTCAGAGACACCGATATTAATGTGATTAATTATATTAAGTCACTGTGTGTATGTGTGTTTTCAAACATTTTGTTTAAACATAAACTAATCAATATTGTTATATGATATCACTAATCAATAATACATTTATTACTCTTTATTCCGAACATCAATATTCGTATATACATGTCTATACACATTGTTCACATCCACATACATAATGTTTTATGAACAACCATGGTCCTTATGTGGTGCTGTAGTGGATAATGCTACCATTATGACTGGGTATTATGAGTTCTTGTGCTCCTCATGATGTGTGTGGCCTTGCCATTTTTTGTGCGTAAGTCCGAGGCGCGAGTGCGTCATCAGACTGCTGCGGATGTGGCAGAGGAGGGTCCAAAGCATCGAAAGATTCGGGCTGCTGCGGATCGGATGTGTTCCATAGCATTTTTGTTGGGGATAAACCATTGATATGATGGGATACCTGGCCTGGTAAACATACAAAAAGCTCTTGAAAATGACCATTTATAGTGAGTTTACCTATTAAGGATGGTGATTTTCCATAGCTATGTTAGTTTACCAGAGGGTAATGGTAAGGATAAGCAACAAATGTGATTTGGGTGTGTCTGATGGGGTAAGTGGAGAATCGGGTACCCTATTTTCAGAAGCGGGTGAACATGTTCAGATTTCCTAAAGTAAAGATATGGACAGTAACTTGCCCTCTGGTAATTTAACAGTTTGCTATTGAAAATAGCCATTTAGTTCATTGATTTACCCACTAAAAATTGTGATTTTCCATAGTTATGTTTGTTTACCAGAGGGTAGTAGCAAGCCGTGCATTCCAAGAATCCACGATTGAAATCAGATCTGACTTATATAGATCCAGAAAATGCAGTGTGATTTATGGACAAGATTACCAGTCATTTCCGGTTTATTGTAGGTTTGAGCTGGTTGCAGACTCAGAATATAAAAGAATAAATCATACATTCTGCAGGTATGACTTATAAAGTTGTACTGCATGAAAGCCGCAGCGGCGGTACCTGCGTGCATGTCGGGCATGTCCATTAGAGTCCCTCAACCTGAGGTAAGGCAAAGCCACTGAAGATAGGGTTTTCTTAATGAAAGCTTCAACAATCTTATTTATTGGGGGCCATTCTTTCCCAGCGTCACTCAAGAGGATGAGATCATTTTATATACGTAGGTCGACAAATACTTAGAACATCCCCATCTTGATTTTTCTGATGTTCTAAGTGTGTGTGCCGGTGATTTTGGAAAGCGTTTGATGTTCTAAGTGTATGTCGACTCATGTCATATATGTATATATATACATATCATTGTTTCTCACATCAAGATGAGATCTTCATGTATCTGGGTAAATTATAATATTTCACTAACCTGAATAGTTCGGCCATTTGGGGATGATTCCGCTATACATTCACCATGATTCCAGTGAGGGAGAACAGTGAGGTCGTTATAGTTTACCCAGATCATTGTCTATTAACATCTATTAACATCCCATTATCACAATAGATTCTTCATATTAAACCATATTGTGATAATCATATTGTGAAACCCATTTAGATTAACCCATATATTAACCATACACCATATAGATGTTAATAGATGTTCATATTATCACAATCCCATATTGAAACCAGATAAAACCATATTATCCCATGAATGGTTGGTTCAGCGGAGTGCAACTGCAGGGCTTGGACATGTCCGCTGAGCTGGTCGAACGGCTCAGAAGATTGGAGAGGTGTGACACATGGTGTCGCAGTTTTTAAAAAGAGTGCTAATGCAGACCTTGGGTTTTCCAAGATCATTTGGGGGGTTCCTAAAATGGGGTTTTCCCAAGAAATCCAAGAATACATTGTTTATTTCATGGAAAATCCTATTGAAATGGATGATTCAGAGGTACCATTTTAGGACACCTCTATTTGGACATAGTAAAATGATGGTCAAAATGTTGGCGAAACATTGGCAAAAGCCTCCCCCGAATCGGCATAGACCCTTAGCCAATTTTGAGTGTGGTTGATATTTTTGAAATCATTACAAAGTGAGGCCCCCAAGATAGCTAAGTTGGTTTATAACTCCAATAACTATGGTTTATGGTACTTATAACTATAGTTACTGGGGTTTATAAACCAATTTATAACTGGGGGGCACCATCCTGTACCAATCTTTTGAACCACAAGGGTGGTTCCATTGAAAGAACAATCAAAGAGTGTTGGTTTAGCCAGATTTTTGGAAGGCCAGGATGAACATATAGAACTGCAAGTCGCCACTTCAAACAACATATGGCTTTGTCATTTTTTAGCATGTTGAAGATCCGCAAAATTGCCACCGCGTGAGGTTGATTCAAGGTGGTGCTCGCCGGTGTCGTTCTACCACCTTAACCGACGAACTGGGACACTAGATTGAAAAGACTGAATTGTTTTGAATCCTTGGACATACAAGTTTGGGGTTCTAGAAAAATTCCTTGCTCAAATGGATTTCCCTCCTGGCTTGTTACCAATGTGTTTCTTTTATTTGCGAGGGGAAACTGACTGTACATTGGGACTGTTTGTAGGGGCTAGGCTCAACATGTTCGGTATATTCACATGTTTTTGGATTTTCCGTTTCTTTGAGCTCAAGATCATACCTTGTCATCTGATGCAATCTTTTACATTGGGGTTTTACACATGTGGCTTCCGCGGTAGGTCGGTCCCCGACGCTCCGGGGAAGCTTCGATGTCCCACATGTGGCGATGAGGCGGTGCCGGCCCATCTGGTTGGTGGTTGACCTATCATTGGTTGGTAATATACTATTAATATACAAAGTGGGGCCCCCGTTTACGATAGCTAAGTTCGTTTATAACTCCAATAACTATGGTTTATGATACTTATAACTATATTGGTGTATATTATATATACTGGTTGGTGGTTTGGAACATTCTTTATTTTTCCATATATTAGGACGAATCATCCCAACTGACTAAGGTTTTTCAGAGGGGTTGAAACCACCAACCAGAATATATGGTTAATATTTATGGTTATTACATGGTTAATGATGGTTTATAATAATCTGGTTGGTGGTATACCTACCCCTCTGAAAAATATTAGAGTGAAAGTCAGTTGGGATGATGAAATTCCCTATGGAAAGTCATAAAATTCATGTTCCAAAGCACCAACCAGTTATACTGCTTTAATCAATCTATCCCAGTGGTTAGGAGGATAGAAATTATGACAATTTCTGATTTACCTTCCGGACATTGCCAATGTAATGGGGAACTCATTCTCCAACACATGGTAAATTGGGGGTTCCCAACATAATGGACAAACCCGATGGGTCTGTTCAAACCCCCAACCAGATGATATCATACATCTCCAGAATACTAACATGGCAGTGGAAAACGCATGGAATTCCAAGTGTTTTAATATGTTTTAATTGTGTCTTTGCTATGGAGTTAGATTTGTTTGCCATCTGAGGTGTTCGTCCTATCGACCGCACTGGGGCATAGGATCAACGATCAGCTAGAGGCAATTAACTTCAATTACCCTAGGAATCGATTTTCTGTTCTGTGTCCACATGGAGTGGGCATATCCAACTTTTTCTCAGTTTGCTATAAAATGGACGCCACATATCACAACATACTGTATTTCCCGGTCTCTGAGCAAAGTTTAAGCCAGACATTTGCAACGTTTTTGCTTGGACTGGCAGCGGTTCATGTTTTTTTTTCCACTTGATTGCGCCGGAATGCACATCTAGTAACAACACAATCTAACCTAACTACAGTTTTTTTTAACATAGGCTGATATTTGCAACATGTTGCAACTATTTGTTGGATGTTCAGTCCTTTCCAAAATTTCGGTGTTTGTCCACCATCTAGCTCCAAATGAAACGTGTGGCTGTGTTTGAAGCATGTGGGGATACGGAGAAACCGCTCCCAGAAATTTAAGAGAACCCAATGTCCCGGTTTTGCCAATGTATAGTTGTTCTTTATCTATAATTATATATATATTGTTATATGTAGTAAACAGTGTATATATATACAGATCAACTTACAGAACTCCTTCTTTTTCGCACTCAAACAGTATATACACTTTATATCACTTTATGATCTTTCTGTGATGTTTAGTCTCAAAGCCACAGAATGCCACAGAGCGACAGGTCATGAAACGAAGTCAGCTGATCAAGCTGCGCCCTGAGCTCAGTATCGGAAGTTGAGATGCATCTGAGGTTGAAATGTTAGATGATGTTACCCTCTGGTTATGACTAACATAGCTATTGAAAATGGTGATTTATAGTGGATTTTCCCATAAAAATTGGTGATTTTCCATAGTTATGTAAACGTTTACCAGAGGGTAGATGTATAAAAATGAATAGAGTTGGTTGGTCTATTGATAATGTCATTTACAGTAAATACTATATAAGGCAAATTTTCCATAATTACAGCTGGGAGTAGGTCTTTTACGATCATTCATATCTCGCATGTTGTGTATCCACTTGGCATGTAGAGTGGGGTGAGACGTCAAGCAGATGCCAAACTGGGCATCGCGGCATCGAGCTAAGCAGAACAAAACAGAATCCACTATATAATGATGGTGATTGAATCTCGAAATGCGGATTTGATGTAAAACTGAATGGTGATTTTATAATTAGTTGGTAGAAACCAACTAATGAACGATGGTTTAATCGAAATTGGACAGCTCAACTTCCCATACTGAAGTTACTGGCCATATCCAACAATCCTTTTCCAAACCAGGGTTCCATTTCAGTTTTTGACCGTCCAATGGCCCCGGTCCTCCATGATGGGGTCCCCATGTGTTATCATGGACCAATGCTGGTTGGTCCAGGGATTCCCCGTTCTTGGATTATTATATTATGAACTAATCCCTAATACCCATGACGGATCCTAACGGTGCTGCTATATATGGTGTGCCATGGATCCCATCAACAAAAACCCCATCCAAATGTTAGCATTTTTCTACCAGCACCAGCCGGATCCGTCATGGGATATTAATGAAGGCTCGGGTAGTTGTTGATCCCCGAACTCATGGAGACCATCCTGCCATGGAATGTACCCATGTTTCGGTTGTCATAAACAAGAATTGATGCCATTGTTGACATTAACCAAGCCACATTTTCGCAACAACTATCTAACCATAACATCCAACCATAATCGTTGTGACGGCTTTTTTTTTAAAGTGGAAATTGCAGTCGCCCTAGGTGAACGTGTTGACGCAGGGGAAGAGGACAACTGCTTAGTGCGAAACTTTTTCGTCCGAGATCCCAGAGCCTCAGAGGTCGGTTTGGTCGGTTTCATTGCCATGGAAAAAAGGTCGATGGACTGAGAACATGGTAGATGATCCATTTAAAGTGAGGATTTGATCAGCGAAAAGATAGGATTCACCTGATTTAGCTTGGAAAATCTACATGGTTTTACAATGTTTTACCATGAAAGAATATACATTTAACATTTAACATGAGTTTGGCAGTATGAAAAGACGGATTAAGCCTCCAACTAATATAGACTGTGCCAAACTATATACACATATGTTTCCTCCAGATTGTTTTCGCAATTGGTGGAGGCGATCGTGGTCTAGGGCAAATTCGAAAATCACCGACCTGACAACGATACGTGGATCCAGAGATGATGGTTGAAGGAGCATCCCAAGAATGGTGAGGTTTTCAGGTTTGTGGATCAAAACTGCTTGGTGGTGACTGGAACATGAATGGATTATGACTTTCCCATCATATTGGGAATATACTATATCTAATATGGGGATATAGGGATTATTAATGGCTAATACTGGTGAATTATTAATACATGAATGGAAAACATGACTTTCCATCTGGTTGGGAATTTCAGAAACTCCCATTTGACTTTCACTCCATCATTTTTCAGAGGGGTAGGGCTCAACCACCAACCAGAAAACTTGTTGTTGTTTTGATTAAACAAAGCAAGCCTTTCAGGGATGATGGCCCGAATTGACCACCAGATTTCATCTCTTGGGATGGGGTGTTTCGACGCCCCGGATGTATAGTTCGCTAAGCGTCCGGATGAGGTTTTGCTGGGTTCGCGTTCGGTCTTTCTTATGAAACATGGTTGATATCCCACTAAACCCCACTAAACATTCCCTGCCTAAACCAGTCTCACCCATGGTATGTATTTTTCAACTTGAAATGGAACAATGAGGATGCAAGCGAAGCAACACAAGGGATCTCACCCAGATCAATGACATTTCAGGATTTTTCACAACTCATGTGCTGGATTGTACTGGTACAACAAGCAGCATAGCTATATGATACCACCAACATCTTTGACAAAGGCAGCGGGAATCTGGCTGGAACAACTGTCAGCGTGCCGGTGACGGTTGAATGAATCGTTGTGCAAGTCGCCTCGTTTTGAAGCACGGCGCGGCCGTGTAATTCGATGATTTACCCTCTGGTAAACTGTTACATAACCATGGAAAATCACAATGTTTCATGGGAAAACTCACTATTTCTATGGCCATTTTCAATAGCTTTTTGTATGTTTACCAGAGGGTATATTGGTTTATCATTATTTATCCATTATGATGTAGACTCAGTGCTCCATTTATATAATGGCCTATTTTAATGGATGATCTAGATCTAAAAAAATGCCGAGTTGCTGTGTTCTTCTCCACCTGTTGGCTTCATCGCTTCATCTCTACCAGCAGCAATGCCCAAAAATCACGGAGAGAAATGGGAGATAGTTCCCACTTATTCACTGATTATTGTGGATTGGTTATAATAAGTGGGGATTACATATTATATCATATTCTATCCCATTCACTTTGTAATAATCATCCCACTTAGTAAATGGTAATTTGATACTCCCATGATAACAATCATGGCACAAAAAAAGTCCGCAATCATTTATATCATTATAAAGTATCATCACTACCCCAATAAAGTATAGATAATATATCCTTAACGATAACTACTTAGTAAATGTAATTTTGATAATATATACTTCCCCAATCATCCCACTTTGTAATATTTTACAGGGATACTTTATCACTTACTCTCTGGTAAATTAACATAGACCCTGAAAATCACCAATTTCTAGTGGAAACTAATCTTCCAACCCCGACAACTGCCAGGGTCTATGTTAATTTACTGGAGGGTAAGTCCTATAATTTACTAAAGAAAGAATATCTACCCCAATCATAATAGACATTCATATCCCTATCGTCCTGATATTTTATTGGAGGAATCATCCTAATCTACCCTCAAACAAACAGTTTGCGAACTGGAAAATGGCCCATAGAAATAGTAGATTTACCCATTAATAGCATGGTGCAAAACTCGGTTGCGCCTGGTAAACATACAAAAAGCTATTGAAAATGGTCATTGAAATAGTGGATTTACCCATGAAAAATGGTGGATCTTTCCATCGTTTTTTGTATGTTTACCAGGCCGGGTACCCCAATTTACTAAGGATGATTCCTGGCCTTTCGCCTGGCTGCCGCCTCCCGAGGCGAACCGTGAGGCCCTCGAGTGCTTGGAGAACGTGGCGCTGCACCGGGCGGCCAACTGCCACAACTTCCGGCAGGAGATGGTGATGTTTTCACTTTACATATTATATTATGACGCAATAATATGTATATATATATATATATGTATTATACATGTATAATCATGTATATATTTTATATAATATATAATATAATTATATATGTATATATATATATGTATATCATACATTTTTAATAGAGCACTATATATATATAATTATATATATATATGTATATTATACATTTATAATATATAATTAATACAAATATACAAACAGGTAGGACATGGGGATGCGCCCCAGGAGGTTTCGGAGACCATGGCCTTGGTGCAGGCTCTGGAGCAGCTGATGTCGGAGACCCAGGCGAAACGCGGATTTCACGTCGAATTTTCGTGGACTTCACCAAGGAACAGTCATGAAATTCAGGATCTTTGACACTGGAAATTCAGTGGATCAAATTGGATTGTTTCACATGTGATTTGACCATAAAAAATGGTGCTGTCAAGTAGAAAAGATGGGAAATTGATTGAAATTTGATATGTCATTTGTAAAACCTTTTAAAAAAAATCACTTGTAAATGTAGGTTGTTCATAACTATTTTTGGGGGGACGAGCAATGGAAATCCGTTTCCATCATGTATTCATGTGAAAAATATGGAGCATGTTATTGAACCATGAAAAATTGAGGAATATATATTCATATAATATACATATGTATATATATATATATATATATATACACATTATATTTACATATGGAGCCATGTAGTGGAACGAACTATTTGAAACTGACTTTCATGGAGCATCTGAAACAAATATCCAGTCGGATGTTGGGATGATTGGAAAAGGAGGGTGTCAGTCGTGCTATCTAGGTTGATGTGGAACAAATCAGAGGCAGTTCCGCCTGTCAGTTCAGGTGTTGATTGCGTGAGAAATGTACATGTTGCTTTTCTTTTTTTCATTATCTATCAATACATTATATAATTATATATTATAAATGGTTGTTGTGCGGCATGTTTTTCTACATGTAGTCTAGGTCTGTATCAAAACACGTATGCATTATAATACAGTATATAGATCTATGCATTATAGTTTAAATGTACAGATAGATAGATAGATAGATAGATAGATAGCTAGGTAGGTAGGTAGGTAGGTAGATAGATAGATAGATAGATAGATGGATGATTCGTAGATAGTGTCGAAATCAACATCCCATTCCCGTGTATTTTTATCCCCTAAGCCAAACCTGTCCATAATATCACTATAGCAAAGTAAATGCCCACGTATCCATTTAAACACACGTATCCATTTAAACATATTACATGCACGCATCCATACATGAATACACACATAGACCCATAGTTGTTACATCACAAAATATCATCAACATCATGATCATCAACTTTCCATATTCCATATTTTCCACGTGTTTTCCATATTCCATAACTTTCTACATGTTTTCCATATATTTTCCATTTATATGTTCCATATATTTTCCATAACGTTTCCCCCATTTCTTTCCACAAAATGATGCCAGTGATGCCAGATTCCACAGCTTCACGTGGTGGACCTCTGTTGCGGCAGCGGCCTCACCAGCTGCGCTCTGGGCCTTTTCGGCGGCGCCGTGGCGCGGGTGGCGCGGGTCACGGCGGTGGACCGGCGCCCAACGCCGCAGATGCCGCACTTTCTGGAGGCGACAGCCGGAAAAGGTGAAATGTGAGGCCCCCAAACGACAGCTACCCTCTGGTAAATTAACATAACGAACTGGAAAATCTCCATTTTTACTGGGAAAATCCACTAATATAAATGGTCATTTTCAATAGCTATGTTAAATTACCAGAGGGTAAGTTGGGGTTCACATAACTCCAATTTCACTATGGTAAACATGGTACGCAAATAACGAACTAGTTACTGGGGCTTATGTATAAACCAACTTAGCTATCGAACGGGGGCCTCACATTGTGAGGTTTGTAGGGCTTGATAAATGGAGATCACCATGGATGGTTGATGAATTTGATGAATTTGAATTGGGAAGAAAAAATCCCATTGAATAGCTGCTTGGTGGTGACTGGAACATGAATGGATTATGACTTTCCATCTGGTTGGGAATTTCATCACCCCAACTGACTTTCACTCCATTTTTCAGAGGGGTAGGGCTCAACCACCAACCAGATAAATGGATATAAATGGATGGTTTATGAATTTCATGGTTTCTACCGGAAGATCGGATCGTATTAAAACGGATGATTTTGACTTGGACCCCCATGACTTAGGAAACCTCCATGTGGCGAAATTTTAAAATGTGGCAAAATGTGGCAAATAAGGACGTTAGAATACATAGACCTGTTTGTTTGTGTTTGTCCTATATATTTACAGTATCGATCTTTTTTTTCCATTATATCTATTTAGATGTAACTATTGAGAACTGAATTTAGCAGTTTTCACGACCCGAAACACACATGTTTGTTTGGTTCGTTGGGTGTCCAAAACTGGTTGGGAATTTTTGAACGTTGTTGAACACATGTCAATAAAGTTTGTTATCAGCAATCAAATGACAAACAGAAAACTCCAAATCGGAAGTATATAACTCACCATCGTCAGAGCAGATGATCTCATGTGCGTGTCAAAAAAAATCCAAGGTGCACGGATTCAATCCAGTACCCAAAAATTCATCCGTTAATTAACCGTTCGAGCTAGTCATTCAACCCATGTTACATTTGACGTTGGTTAGCCCGTTGTGAATTTTAGAAAGTTTATTGGTCAATTTTTCGATACCTTTTCGATGGGAGAAAAATGTGGTTGAATCATGTTGAATCCCCTTGCGCAAATCCCAGGCAGGGTTGAGTCATGTGCACTATCTCTGTGCTGATATGCTGAGTCCAGGCGAGGGGTTCTGGGTACTATCGCGGGGACCTCTAAGATAGCTAAGTTCAGAGTTTGTTTTAATAACCTCAGTCTCCCCCCCCAAAAAAATCCATCAATCCAACTTTCTATATTATTATATTGTTCTACCGTACTACGTTTTTTTTCGTGAGGGTTGTTGTGCAACAACAAACACCTAGGATTTATTGTGGATACATGATTTCCTGGATGAAGATAAAGCAACAAACACAACCGGGGGGCCGCATAGCTAAAATCGACATAGAATCTGGGATGCCTGCATCATGAATATTCTGAATACCTATCTCTTTGGCGTCTTGTAAAGCAAATCAGACGTTTTTTGTGTGGGTACGAAATAATAGTTGTGGGTGTAGACAGATATAGCCTAGAAAAAAATATGAAAAAATAATGGGTGAGATGGGTTGTTCCAGAATAAAGGTCGGCTTTCACTAAGATTTGCTGGTGAGGAGATTACGTGCATCATTCGCCCCGACGAGCCCCGAATGGGTTGGTTCAAATGTTGATTTGTTTGCCATCATTGTGAACGATGAACGGGATGCTGAGTACTTTTTTTCTTTGGGACACGATCATGAACATGTCCAAAGCACATGGCATGCATCACTGTTAGGCATGTCACAGTCCGAAGTTCTTGTGTTGCTTGCATTGTCATTTTGCGGGTGGACTGAACAAGAAAAGTATAGCGTGTCAGGCTAATTTTGAGGAGAGCATGGGTGCGAGTCAACTTTTAAGAATCTGGTATGGCTCGAAGAGCACAAACATTTGTCGGATAGCTTAACTGGTTTTAATGAAGGTGTACTTACTGACCAAGAATATAGAGAATATCCCTGGTTTTGGATGGTTTTGTCGATTCTATATCGACAGACTATTTCAGGGTAGAAAAGGACATAGACTAGCCACAGTTCATAACACATTGATAAGTGGTATCCAACGGTATCCTGCCTAAGTGTATCTAGTTGGACAGTTTTAAGTGGAGAAAGTACTAATTAAGCATATAAAATCAAACTAGCAATGGACAATTCCCCATAGAAATAGATGATGTTCCCATGAAAAAACTTCCATTTAATTTATAGTTCCTTGTCAAGTTTGATTACCAAAGGGTAACCATTTAACAGGGGTTGGTAACTGTCCCATTTTGGGTATATTGGACATCACCTTATAGTAGCCATTATAGACCATATACCTAATGGTTGGGTGATGTTCAATGGGGACATCAGTCATGACCCATGTTTAAAACAATCCAATTTCATCCAATTTCAAGTGCTGATCCACTATGACTTGGAGATCCATCGCCGGCTGCCCTGATCAGCCCAGGATTCGTAAGAAAGCACCAGTTGAATCTGTTAAAGTGGGGTTAGTTCCGCCAGTTTTCAACGGGATGGCCCAGAAATCAGGAACATTATAACCCGCTAATAAATACAGGATGGTGCCCCCCAGTTATAAGTGAGTTTATAAACCATGAAATAAACCCCATGAATACTATAGTTATATCTACCATAAACCATAGTTAACTATAGTTAATAAATGACTGGTTGGTGGTTTGGAATATTTTTTTTCCACAATCTATGGGATAAACCACCAACCAGACATCAATGAGATAACCTAATGAATCGAGCACTTTTGATCATCGTCATGGGGCCTAGCCTATTGGGGCGACTGAAGATCTGGGCAGGTTTTTTCGACACCTTGGCCACGTTATTGCAGGAGGCACGTAAAGGACCCGTGGACGACGTGGACCCCTAAAGATCACCTTTTAAGGAAGGCTTGGAATAATGGCAATGAGTGATTCAAGCCACCAAAACAGAGATTTATCAACAGCCAAAAGGGATTTAAATCTATTCAACCAACCAATTGTTGGATTACGACTATCATTAGAAGCACCATTTTCTTGGAATTCGCAGGCATCCCCAACCTGCATGGCTGAAGATCAAGTCCAATTGTTATTCGCTGTTTCCCATGCAAGAATAATCTTCCAAACTGAAGCTTTTGGGGTCTATGTTTATTTTTCAGGGATATATGAACCAGCAACAACTACTCGTACATAGCAATATGGCTAATCACGGCTAATCAACACCAAGGTTGTACTCGTTCTGAAATGGGGGAGGACCTCTAAAAACATGGCATATTTCCCATACATCAAATACCTATGGATTTCAAGAGTATCCAAGGGGATGTAACAAGACTGTCGGTACTGTAACCGTCCTGGGACGTTTTGTTTACAGCAGGAATGGTACTGCCCATGTCAGGAAATGTTTGTACTGCGGTGAATGCTGAAATTTGCATTCAACAGCTATGCGAGGACATGTTCAAACAGTGAATGGTTTAGATTATTTCTCGGAAAACATGGATAGTTCCCCACCTGTCAGGTGAGGGGTTGTTAGATTTTATGTCAGCCTGCCCGCCTCCTCCTCCCTCGAAATTAAAAAATAAAACATAGAAGAAGGGGTGGCACCCTCAAATAGGTGATGAACTGCCCAATTTTTAGGTGTTTCCTGCTTTGCCCTGTTTTACATACACCCTAACCTTCAACCCTCACAGCACCCAACTTAGGGTGCCACCTAGAATCAGTTGAATGAAGATCCATGTTGTCAACTTTGAGCCAAGAATGAGTACATGTTCCACATCATAGGAACAATGCAGTAAGGTGTCAAATCCCATTAAGCATGCAATGATCAAATAATGCGTCCAACTTTAAAGTTACTATTTTGAAACTGCTTTAGAGTTTTTAAGTGATATACAATGGATTAGGGTGTTTTGAGGTAGTTCCAAAGTTACTAAATGATCACAAAGTGGTTTAAAGTGGGTTTAAAGTTGTTGATTCTTTTTTTGCCTGTTAGCAGGGTCACATTGACGACCACGGTCCGTCAAGTCTGCTATGACATATACCGTTTATATATCTGCTAAATACACGCCTTGGTAGTTTCAAACACCTCTTACCTCTGATTTCATAGGATGATTAGTTCTATTTGTCTTCTTTTGGTGCATGTTCTAAACATGTTTAAACTATTCAGAAGGGGCATTTAGGGCGCGGAATCTGCGTGTTAAATGCGCTATTTACCCTACATTTGCATCTATTTGCTCCCTACATTCTCGTGATGTATGAGTTGAGGTTAACACAAAGAAATACGGATGGTCATTCACAGGTGCTTTAATTGGTTTCCTTCAGATTCAAGCTTGGAAAAAGACAACCCGGAACTCACTGAACTCACAAAGACGGATCTGGAAGAAGACTGTTCTATTTTGAATTTTATATATATCTGGGTAAATTATAACGACCTCACTGTTAGTAAGGGAAATCATCCCCAAATGGCCTTAATTCAGGGAGGTCATATGGCCCAAGACCTTCACGATGGTGTGACCGATACGCCCGGGCGTACTAACTTTTGGGCCTCGCAATTCTAGCTGGTGCCATGGCAGTTTCTGCATGGATGGACCTAATCTTTGAGAAGGAGATCCAAGGGGCTACTGGGGCAAGTCTTCACAACACGGTTCGGGGTCGTCCCAATATCCTTGTTGGTGATCTGCAACCATGTCAGGGGCAATTTTGGGATGCAACAGAATACGTTCCACCAGGATGTGCAGGAGAAGCCATTATCAAAGATTTTCTGAAGTGGGATGAGTGCGTACCCATACATGATGTCAAACTTCACTGGAAGGTAAATGAGGTGAAGCCAACGCCCAGAGGTTTTTTCTGATGCATGAGCGCCCGTGCCACTCAGTTTGGGGAACCATTTGACTTCGAAATTGATGATGAAACAACTGTCATTCCTATCAAGGACCCCGAAGATGACCATGTTCACATGCTCTCATTTTTTGGTGGAGGCTTCGGTGGATGGACGTATGGAATGAAACACATTGGGGCATACCACGGCATTTCAACGAAAGTTGTAGCCATTGAATCAGACCTTCTTGCATGTATCAACTATGCTGCAAATCATGATGTTCCAATTGTCAATGGGTATGCTCCTTTACCGATCAACATGATGCAAAGAATGCCGAAGGGTTGTGTAATCCATGGCAATGTTTTGTCATCTACGTGGATGGCACCCGTTGCAACGTGGCATCCGAACATTGTGACAATCAGCGCACCATGCCAACCCTGGTCAGGTGCAGGAGCCGAAAAAGGATTAGCATGTCCAGAAGGGTTATGTTTTCCAGAGTCACTACTCCAAGCACGTCTTCTTCAGCCGGAAGTCATTGGTTTAGAACAAGTCACTGGTTTCAATTCACATGATCAACGTGCCATGGTTATCAAAGTCATTTCAATGATTGGGTATGCCATCAATTGGAGCAGAAGTTTTGATTTTGCAGCATGTGGACCTGTGCATAGGAGCAGGTGGATTGCAATCCTCAAACGTGTCAGTGAAATTCCTCCGGTTGACTCATGTCCAAGAAGTATGAACACATGCTCTGGGGAACAACATGATGAGAGTGCAGATTCTGACAATGCAAATCAAACCGTTTTGGGGTCTCATGTTTGCTCATCCCTTCGATTTTCCTGGGGGTGGTTTTTCATGTGTGAATCCCAAAAGAGTGGTCCAATCAGGGGGATTTGATGTTTGCACACAACACTCCCAGCAACCAGATGCCAATGCAGCCCTGAAATGCATCCGAAGCCAAGAGCAGCATGAAGCTGCTACACATCCGATGGCTCAGCCGGGCCTTGCAGCCGAAACCAATGTCCAGGGACAGCACCCAGCTGTCAAGCACCCGTGCATACGAGCTGCCACAGTGAACATGTCTCGTGCCACAGGTTGTATGGTTCAAGATGCCAATTCCATGCCAAATGAACCCTTGGTACCGCAGCCATTTTTCAGCCGACAGGTGAGCCAGACAGAAGATTCTCCCAAGTCGAGACAGCCCCCTGCTGTCAAACAACCGATCACTCCGGCCGTTAGCACATGCAACCGCAGCCGAGAGAAGCCTGCCACAGAACAGCCGATGGCTCAACCGAGCCTTGCAGCCGAAACCAATGACCAGAGACAGCAGCCAGCTGTCAAGCACCCGGTCATCCAAGCTGATCAACTGAATGTCTCACATGCCATAGGCTGTATGGGTAAAGGGGACAATTTCATGCCAGTTGAGCCAGTTGCACCGCAGCCATTTTTCAGCCGACAAATGAGTTCTGCAGATGAATCTCACAAGCCGAGACAGCCCCCTGCTGTCAAACCAACCATCATTCCTGCCAGCAATTCCCAAGTTGAGAGTGCAGCAGATCAGTCGCTAGTGCTCCTTTCTCCACAGGACATGAAGCATGAGGGACACTCAGAAAGCCTGCATCATGATGCACATGGTACATACCAAACGACTTTCCTGGGTGATACGGGTAGGAATGTAACCCATGAACTCCAAAATGACCGTGATGTAACCCAATTCATTGACAGCTCACCAGAACATGCTCATCATGCCAAGTCACATTTTCAAGATGATCAAGACCTTACAAGTGCCATTTCCAAACATGTATGTTTGCCTTCTCCACTGCAGTTCCCTAACAAGACGTGTCACATGGATCCCAACATGCTCAACCACGGTGAAAATTTCTTTAACCAGCAACATGAAGACATGCAGGGACGCAAAATGCCAAGCAAAGATGTGTGTCAAGCACAGGAAGCCAGAAGTGCCGACACCAGCCTCATTTTGCAAAGATTCCTGCAGATCTCACCATCACATGCAGACACACATCCCTTACAATCCACAACATGTCCTCATGAATTCCATTCTCGAGATGATACGTGCGAAGCTCCAATTGGTACGGATGTCATCATGCCTCGGATTGACATTTCACCACAGTATATGAACCGGAATGATTTGCCTCAGTCTGATAACCAGACAGACTTCACCGAGCCAGATGGAATCCATGCCAAAGAACGATACGCAACTGCAGCCGTCACTTGCACCCGCCCACAGGCCATGACTCCAGACAGTGCGGCACAGGTTGTGCCCAAGGCCGACCAACCATCCAGCGTATCAACATCATTTGCACAGGACATCACACCCAAGTTTGAGGACGGACATACAACACAACCGACATGCCAACCCAGAAAAAGACAGATTTCCATGCAAACAATGATTGATCACCTCAAGTTGCCAATGCATGAGTTCCAAGAACACACGCCGAAGACTTTTCAAGCAGTTTTTTCCCAGATGCCAAAACATGAACCACAACTGATTATTACCTGCCGACATGATGAAGATGGTTCAAAACAAAGAATTTTTGCCAGCGGCCAAACGACGAAAGGTATGTGACAAAACTCCTTTGCAATTGAGAACATATACCCAAGATGAAAAACTTCCAGTTTTCATGGCAGCATACGGAAGTCAGCACCAGATACACATGGACACCCTGCGGAAAAAGGGATGCTTGGCACACTTCATTCAGGACGACAGTGTTGGACCAAGATTGATGCATCCATGTGAAATTGCCATGCTGGATGGTGTCACCAGCCGATATCTTGCCATCAAAAACTTTCGTATGTCATGGAAATTTCTGGGAAACCAAATCACGCCTTTGCATGCAATGATGGTTCTCACAGGTGCCTTCAAAATCATGCCAGATGTCAACAGAGATTTCAACATGCAAGATGTCTTCAGGACTTGGGAGTCACAACGACTTCGAACTTCCAATGTGATGCTTACGCATGGCCAGGCAGGGTCTCTCATCCGACACATGGTGTACGACGATGATATCACAGACATCCAACATGCCAACATTGACACTATCATCCGACAGTATGGAAACAGTATGTTGCCTGATCAGATGTACTGGGATTTGGATGGATTCCACAACATGCAAGATGATGAAGAAGCCATGCAAAATCCGACAAAGTCGGTGTCACTAGTCACCATGCTGGACCCAGAATCACCGGATCTGAACATGTCACCTACCCAAAGTTTTGCTGTGACACTCCGTGCCGTACTGCACCAAGCCAAAGGGAACATGTCTTTTTGGATAGCATCCGATGTGCCTCCGCAAGACTTATCCAATTTGTGGATGACTGCATGTGAAATCCAATCCATCAATGGGGAATGCCACCTTTTTCCAGGTCCACAGGTACTCAGATCCCTTGATCACAACCTGATCGTGTACATGGCTGACAGAAGACTGACAGTGTATGCACCCAAAGAAGACAATTTCTATGAATTCTGCTGCAACACTTTTGCCGTGGAAAACATGTATGACCAGTTTGGGATGCTCACTACGAACACGAAGCCATCACATGACACCATGATCATGGAATCACCTGTCGTACATGGAGCCAACACACATGACATCATGGTTGCGATTGCAGCATTGCAAAACTGCACCGAAGTCTTTCACTACCAGATTGAAGATGACAAATGGTGCTGCCAACTGGAGGGTGACCCAGTTTCCCGCCAGATAGTTGCATCCATCATTGCCACCGCGATCAGCAAACCATCACTTCAGATGATGGGCAGATACGTGACCATCAAGCATGACACCAAAACTGTGATCGAGTTTGGAGCAGCAGAAACAGGGGCAGCCGCACCACCAACAGCTTTCATCACAGCCGTTGCAGTAGCTTTTGCCAGAACCATGTTAGACACAGTGTCAACACCTGAGGGTTTGCCAGTCAGCATCAAATGGAAGTCACGACCCCTGTGGGAAGGAAGAACCGACCCAAATGTCACGTCAGAAGTGATATCCACTATGCTGATGTATGCCTTGGCTCCCGCCACACATTTCAGAGAAGTCCGACTTGTAGTCAATGGACGCCAGTTCTGCACAGGCAACATGCTTCAATTTGCAGGCAGTGGACAGATGATCAAAGTTCATTTGGCTTTTGAAGTTTGCGGAGGAGCAGGACCAACAGCAACGAAAACTCAGCTCAGGCAGCAGGTTCGAAACTCCATTGCTTCGTGGATGCTGGAAAACAACATTGAACTCTCATGGATCAATGACAACCTTGAGAAGCTCATTGACGATATAGGAATGAAACGATGTGTTCCTGTCATTCAGCAACCGTCCAGCAACAAGAGAGACAGTCAGCTCCATCAAATCCTCAAAGAGGCTGCCATCCAATTGCCACAACCGACACCGAAAGTGCAACATGCAGCACAGGTCGCAAAGAACAAGATTCGCAAAAAGCACCAGACCATGCCGGAGCCTCAACAGTTCAAAGTAGACTGTACTTATTTGCTGAAAGAAGATGGACAACCTACCCAACAATTGCAGGAATTCAGATGCAATTCCACGGGTATCTCCCTGACAAATGCACAAGGAGCCACCCCTTGGCTCAGGGAAAACCAGCAATTGTCCTCCGATGAGCTTGCCATGTTAATCCTTGGACCCATGCCAATCGAGACAACGTTGCCACATGAGTCAGTCGTCGTCCCATGCTTCAACAGTGATACACAGCAGGTTCTCATGCAAGCCACCATGGTTCAGTTTGGAGCCAAACTTGTCAAACCAAGACAATGGGATCAAACAGCCACAAAATCAGGGACAAGCAAGGTGTGTTCGCTCACTCTTTGGAAGCAGGATTGGACTGAAGATGAATGGAGATCAGCCACCAATCAAACCACACAATTCGTGAAAGAAGTCTTTGCACATGACGGTATCCATGGAGCCATCACAAGTGTGTGGGGAAGATCATTTCGCAGAGGCAAACAGCCAGCCATTGCCCGGGATGCAACAAGTGTCCAAGTCCATGTCGCTGTACAGGAATCCCAGTTCACAGCCATGCTCAAGATCACTGGCCACAACAAAATTTGGGCAGTGCCAAAAAATGAAGATGGAAGACTCACAGATGATTTTCGAATCATTTGGCTCCCACAGACGGTTGACCACCCAAAAGCAGCCACCATCACAGCCAAAGTTGCCGGCCTTGCAGGTTTGGTTCGGGGAAAATCATCCTTGGAAGTCCGTGTCAATGCCAGCATGTTTGCAGAAGCATGGAAAGCAATCAATCCCAATGAAAAACCTCCAGTCGATGTCTCAAACAAATGGATTTACAAGCTCGAGCCTTTGCCATATGGATGTAATTCATGCATGCTCGAGGAGTCGTCACAACATGTTGGATGGACGTTCAGGCCTTTGAGAGCCACAGGACCCAAGAGCTGGTTAGTGTGCACAGGTGAAAACCCGCCAGTTGGACCATTGGCATTCAACGGGCACCCGGTGTTACCAAGGTACATGCCACAGAAGCAAAGCCCTCAGATGCAGCCAATCTTAGCTGGCCCCAGAAGCGCACCGACACAGCCCATCCAACAGACGGCAAGTGCAGCCCCAGTAACCACCCCCAATGACCCATGGTGGAATTACTTGAATCGAAATGCACCACCTGCCGCAGCCACAGCAGCTCCGTCACAGGGACCAAACATCGCCCACTTTGGGCTGTGCCATTCGCATAGGTGAAGCCAAAAACCCGGGACCAAGACGTAGCACATGCTTAGTCAACATAGTCCTAGCCAATCCTACCAGTCTTGCAAACAAAAAGGACACACTACTGTACGACAGCTCTTACAGGAGGAAGATGTCAATGTGTTGTGCCTGGCCGAAACATCGGCCACCAAAGATGTTCAGACGCAGTGCCAGAAAGACCTCTCCAGACAAGGATTCAAAGTTTTTTGGTCACATCCGGTGCCACCACAGAGAACTTGCCAGAACGGAACAGAAAGCATCCGTGGACGAACAGGTGGCACAGCCATAGCTGCCAATGTTCCAATGAGGAGATGCAGAAATCCGTTGCCAGCCGAATGGAATTCAACCACCAGATATGTGCACACAATTGCCAGTTGGGGGCAAACTCATGTGCAGATTTTCACCCTCTACAGTATCCCCCAAAGCCACAGTCATGCAAAAGACTTCCTGAATAACCTCTTAACTATGACATTACAACAAGCTGCTACAGTGCCATTACCTTTCATAATCTGCGGAGACTTCAACATGGAACTTCATGACCTTCCCATTTGGGAACAATTCCAACGTAAAGGTTGTGCAGATTTGATAGCAATCCATAAGCAAAAATATGGCACCGATATGCCTCCTGCGTGTCAAGGGGTTACCAGACCTGACAATGCCATCCTGTCCGAACAGTTGATTCCGTACGTAGGTCATGTCAAAGTCATGTCACCAGAATGGTTTGCTACTCATTGCCCAGTCTTTTTCAATTTACAGTTGCCCCAACCCACACTACATAAAATTACCTTGAAAATGCCAAAAAGCTGGGTGGAATTGGGAATTGACCAAGCCGACCTGACCCAGACATGTGAGAGTATGCGGCACCACCCAATTTCCACCACACTTGAAGAATGGGGTCAAAAAGTTGAATCAATGGTCGATGTTTGCATCCATAGCCATTATGCTACCAATGGACATGGCATGAAAGGCCTGCCCAAAGCATATCGAGGAAGATGCCAACCACGACACCCCATCAAATCTCCAGTGTATAGCTCGGTGCCAAAAGCACGACAAGGTGATTTTGAACCTCAATTTGAAATCAACCGAAGGACAACCAAACGAAGGGTCAAACAAACCCGAAGGATCCAAAACCTGCTGCGGAGAATCCAAAAAATGGACCATGGGGGTAATACATCTCAGGAATACATCCAAGAATGCCAACAAGAGTGGACAACGATTCTCAAATCCACAGCATTCGGTGTCCCTTTTTATCAATGGCTTGTAGAAGTACCTGAACTTGGATACCCCCAATGGCCACTACCGACATCCAAATGGTTGCATGAAGTATCCCAAATAGTGCAACACCAGGTCACAGATGATATCGCCAAAGACCATGCAATTTTTGCCAAAAAGAGTCAATTTAATCGGTTCTGTGATCAAAGATACCATGGATCGTCACAAGCTTTTTCCAAGGTAAAGGGAGCACCCCCATTACCTATCACAGAAGTTTACATTCCAGCCGAAGCAGAATGCATCCTTGTTTGGAAGCCTGAGCACCAACAGGTTGAATGTTTTTGTGATGAACCAGACCTTTTTACCACGATGTCACCAGTCAAAGTTTTGCAGTACACTGGATGGATTGTGCAACATGATTGCCACAGTCTTACGGTGCAATTCCATGACATCCCAGCATCCGAGGAAACCACAGCCACGGTCACACAGGCCAATTATGTTGTTGAACCGAGTCAGGTTGCTGATCAGTTGACAGCTTTTTGGGCCCCTTTGTGGCAGGCAGAACATGATGTACAGCCAAATGACAATTGGCCAGAGTTTGAAACGCTTGTGCAACACCTGCCAATTTTCCCCACCGTATTCCAGTTTGATGACTCCCTAGACAAATGGAAAGAAGCCATCAAAAAACTTCGAGCCACCTCAGCCCGGGGATTTGATGCCGTGTCAGCACAAGAACTCAAAATGCTGCCAGATGTCTTGATCCAAGAGCTACTTGCAGTGTGTAACTCATATTCCCAGGGTTTTCCCACTTGGTTCATGCGTACCAGGGTGTGTCCCCTTAATAAAACAGATGATGTTCCAACTGCACAACAGAGCCGCCCGATTTGTATCATGAGTCAAATCTACAGATTGTTTGCTGGTGTGTTCTGTTCACAGGTTCTGAAATTCTGGTCCCAATACTTCCCCCCTTCCATCACAGGCATGCTGCCATCGCGAGGATCCCATGATGCAGCTTATGCAGTGCAGATGATGGTAGAGCTAGCTAAGTTTCAGGGCCAAGACCTTTCAGGATTAACCCTTAATATCAAGAAATGTTTCAACTGCATCCGACATGAGGCGGGCCATCGCCTTTTGCTTGCATTAGGCCTTCCTGAAGCGCGTGTGCGTCAATTCATCCTCAGTATTAAACGCATGCATAGATACTGGGAAGTTAGCGGACAATGCTTTGGACCAATTACAGCCACATGTGGTTTTCCCGAAGGTGACGCCCACTCGGTGCTAGTGATGTTGGCAATTGCCTTGCTGTGGGCATGTAATGCCGAAAAAGTAACAAGCTCCCAGTTCCAAGCGTCGGCATACGCAGACAACTGGGCCTGGATCACACGACAAGTGTCAGACAATGGCCCTGCAGCCAATGTTACCATGCAAGTAACTTCAGTTTGTGGCTTGGCAATTGACTGGGGAAAAACCTGGCGATGGGCCACAACGACATCAACTGCAGAGCAGGCATTAGAATCCATCCATACCAACATGCGTGCACAGGACATTGACAGATGCCATAACGCAAAGGACCTGGGTTTCCAGTTGCACTACTCAGTTACTACTCAGGCACCCGAGTTTTGGGAAGCAGAAAAACCAGACTTGAAAATGGCCTCAACCGACTTGGTAGGTTGGCACAATTGCCATACAACCTCACAGTCAAGGAGCATGTGTTGCGAATGAGCATATACCCAGCGATGTTCTATGGCACAGAAATTTTTCCCGTGGCAACTGACACATTTTCCAAGGTGCGCACCATGGCAGCAGAAGCTTTAGTGGGAGCCTCTCACAGCATGTCACCAGCTTTCTCTTGCTAGGTTTAGTCTTTTTTCCATGCCAGATGTTTCAAGAAGTGACACCCTTGCCATCCTCAAATCCTATCCCGATGCAGACCGCAGACAACTTCTTCGGGAAATTGCCGGCGCATATCAGCTTGAAGCGCAGAAAGCGCACTGGTTGGAAGACACAAGTGGAAACTGCCAATTCTGCGGGGATGGGAAGACCCACAGACTTTTGACATGTCCCGCTTTTGCACATACCAGAGAACCATACCTTGACATGATATGCCGGATGGAGGAAGAAGGACTCACATTTCACGACATGGCGGTGATCCATTCACATGCAGACATGCAAATACACCAACTCTTACATCACAAACAACCTGATGCCATTGTAGCGGAGAACTTTCAAACCTTTGCTGAAATCAGACAATTGCACCAACAACCATTCAATATCTACGTAGACGGCAGTTGCAGCAATCCGAGATTCCCAACATCTCGGTACGCAGCATTCTCCGGAGTTATTGACACAGCTGACAACGACTTGCACAGGCGTGAACTTGCCAGAGCATTTCGAGATCATGGAACCTTGCCACCTACACTAGTGACATGTTTTGCTGCAAGAGTGAGGGGTTTCCAGAGTATCCCACGTGCAGAGCTCTTGGCTATCAAAACAGCAGCATCCATACCATATGGGATTATTCATTCCGACAGTAACTATGCAATATCTCAGGCCACTCATGCGGTTGTAGATACCTCCAAGTTCTATGCCAAGTCCAATGCAGATGTGCTTTGGGAACTTCATGACATGCAACCTGATCCCAGCCGTTTTCGTAAGATCCGGGCCCACCAAAACCTCCATGCACTGGATGACATGCTGGATCTTTATCATGCCTTGGGAAACCATGTAGCAGATGAAATGGCTAAGATTGCATGTAAAACCATCAACCAGGACTGGCAAATGGAACTACAAACATTTCATGACCAAACTGACACAGCCAGACAGTTGCTCTATGAGTGCTACCAGCTGCACTTGGATTTGTTTAAAGCACGAGCGCAAACCATGCAACAAAGAACCAGACAGGATGCTTCGACAGTTCCAGTCAATGCCAAAAACTCACCTGATGCCATTTTTCAGAAGCTTTGCAACTGGATGCCAGCCGACACGCAGGCATTAAATTTTCCGGGGGGGCAACAAGAATGGTTTTCTCAATTTTCCTGGGGTACATGGTGGGCTGAAAAGGTTTATATATGGCCAACTGAGCCGCAGGGACCTTTGGAGAAAGAGCTTGGCGTTTCATGGCTGGAGTTAGCACTTTCGCTGTCGCTTTCAGTATCCAAATGTTTGCCTATACTCCGTAAGAATCAGCAAGGACAGGTCAGACTCCTAATGGTAGAAGATGCAGTAGATGTCGAAGCACATGGAGTACATCTAAATGACATTGCCACCACTGCGCAAAAAATGTGGGCACAAGCAGTACTGTTGATGCAGCAATCAGCAGTGCCAACAGTGGCAAAGGGCTTACAGACATCGCTATATGTTCAAGGGTTTGGCCAGAGTGTCGGTGGTATGTCACCACGACCGAGCTATCCAATGCAGGACCGAGTGGCAACATACATACGTGAGAATTTGCAAACAAAGAAGTCCTATGAATATCCCTTCAAACCAACGTGGCTGGAAGCCAGATGTCAACAGATGCAAGATTTGGATTGGACCAATATATGCAACACCTTCAAATACTCGAGGCGCAACATCAAGCAAGGCAGGGGAAACATCAGCTAAGCTGATATCCAAATTTAGTTTTGTTTACCTGCTGAAACCAGCAGAGAGCTCGTGGATCTAGAGCCTGCGTTCTGCTCATGCCGGGCGCAGGCTCCTTTGCGAAGGAAAGGGGCCTTAATTCAGGTTAGTGAAATATTGTAATTTACCCAGATATATCTACAGAATCTACACTTCAGTTGGTTTACGGATCGATCCAAAAAAAATCACAAAAAATCACCATTTTGCCATATTTGGCCTGGCCTATTACAGCCACTATCTTTGTGGTATCCCCCATTTTTTCGACCCAACGAGAAGTTTTTCGGGCACAGAGTCTCCGCAGGTTGGTTTGCCCGTGGTCCTATTGGGTATGCATTGCTGCGGGGTGTGGAACTTGGGGACCTGCTGGATGCCATGAAAGTGGAGCTTTAATGGGATTTTATGGGATCTTATGGGCGCTTTAAATTTAAAATATTGAATGGTGATTTCATGGGATTTAATGTTGAGAAAAATGGGGATTTAACCAACAAACATGGGGATATGAATGGGAAATACAATCCGGTAATGTCACAGATCTATGGAAAAAAGGATGATCATGGACTCCATGGACCATTTGCATATTTTTTGTGCCTATCAAAACGGCGATTTTCCAGTTCGCTATGTTAGTCGTTACCAGTCATGGTCGGTTTTTGGGAACGTGATGATCACCAGTCCCGACTTTGTTGCATTTCAAGGCGACCGCAGCTGACATGCTGACTTTTGTGTAGATTCCTCTAGATTTCCGAAGCCGAAAAAGCGCCGTTGTTTCGCTGGTCGCAATGTCGACGGGCAAACGCGTTGGAATGATCTGTGGAATGCTGATGTTATTTCTTCTAGGCTGGGGCTGGACTCTATGCATTGTCCCTCAATTTTTAGGGGTGCTTTATAAAAAAAAATATAATATATATAATATAATATATATATATATATCTTTATATAATAGAAATGGGGGTCTCATAATAGCACTTATAAAATATACTATGCTTGTGATTTAAATACTAAGTCACTAAGTGGGTGTTCGATACTGGTAATATCTGGTACTAAATGACCAATGATCGTGGGTCCCGAGTTTTCGGCTTCACTGGGCCGATTTGAGATCTAAGAGTCTTGAGGGGCACCTAGTGTTGCCAGGAACATGTTGGTTGAATCTTCTTGTTGAATGAGATCCCCGAAAAATGTTAAAACCATGGCGTTTGTGGTACAAATCCAAACATTTACATCTATATAATATAATACAATATCATATAATATATCAAATTATATTATACTATATTATATTATATTGTGTTATGTTATATTACATATGTTTTTAAATATCATACTATATTATATCATAGTATATTATATCATATTATATTATATTATATCATACTATATTATATTATATTATATTATATTGTTATATATATATATTAAGTGTGCAATATGTATATATATATTTGTATATCTGTGTGCAACTTGCGAGAAACATGCGTTTGACATTTCTCTACCATCTGCGCCACGGGGAACAGGGCAGTGCGTGCTGCTTTTCGTCGTGTCAACGGCGACCTCCATGGTGACTGGTGCCATGCAGCTGTCGAGCAGCTTGAAACTGCAGCTGGGCGTCATTCGCAGCCTTGAAACTGGGTTGCTCCTTCAAAAGCATTCAAATACATTATGTAATATATATATATACTATGTCATATAGTCATATGTATATATATATATATAGATAGCAATTGCCTATAATATATATATATATATATGTGTATATATATGTATATATATATACATATATGTATGTATGATGCATGAATGAATGGTTGGCACAAGTGAGGGAATGGATCATTTTGCCTCTTTGCATCCCCAATTTTACTACCTTGTGGCGTGCTGGCAGCGACCGAGCTGGAAGGAATGTGTTTGTGAAATAGTTGCAACGCCAGCTGCAAGCCAACAAAAAGTGTATCCAACGTATTTGTATACAATTGTGTTATATCTATGTATGTATATATATATATACAACTGAGTATATTATGAGTATATATGTAATTAATGTATATATATGGTCACTCCACCCACCAGAATTGATATGTATATATATATATATATATGTACAGATAGATTAATCCAGCTTTGCGGTTCCATTCCGGTTTTCAAAAACGACGAGGTTACCGGTCTCAGACTCATGGGTGAAGCCATCTGTTTTCCTGCTGGGCCTAAGGCAGTTACTATGGGATATATGGGTGTGTTTGAGAATGTGGTATCTTCCCAAATGACTGTTTTAAGCCACCTGGATTTTGAAATACTCTATCTTCAGACAGACTCATCGATATATGGATATATGTTACCAACTGATTTCTGCAGTTCACCAACGAATTCCGCCTTGCCAAGTGCCAAGGAACGATGAGATTCACCCGCCCGGTGGTAACAATGCTTTTCTGCAAACGATTCTTGGTTTAAGCGGTCAAACATTGTGATTTTGCTGGCAAAGATCATCAAACATGAAATCCAACCATTGGGTTTTCTCCTTGGAACATGAGGCTATCTTTAAGATTCAATGTCAGTCGATACGCTGGTATTAGTGGTTATACTTTGGTAAACTAACATAACTATGAAAAGATCCACCATTTTTAGTGTGGTAAATCCACGAACGAAATCAGAAATCACCATTTTCCAGTTCGCTATTTTGACATCACCAGAGGGATCCCAAGCCAACCATCGTTTCCATCCGGATCGTCCCACGATATGATCCCCAAGAGAGGTATCCCAAAAAATGAGGGATTGGAAAATCCATTCCCCTGAAGAATGGTTTTAACATGCCCATATGCTCCATGGTGCTGGAATATTTACCTACAAAACTGGGCGATTTTTGGGGTAAATGTAGGTAAATATTCCATACATGGAGCATATGGGATGGAAAACCATCCTGAAATAGGGTTATGAACTATGTTATAGAAGGTGGTGCCCCCAACATAGCGTTCAGTTGGGGTAAACAAATAACTCCAATTTCACTGTGGTTTTTGTTGCTGATATATCGAACTAGTTTTCATGGGGTTGATAAACCAATTTATAACTAGGGGGGCACCACCTTGTGGGATTATAAACTGTGATTATTCTGGATATAAGTTATGGCCCAACAGTGAACAAAAATTGGGATTACTATGGATTATTTATGGATTATTTCATATCACCAACCAGTTTATTACCTATGTTATACCTGAAAATTAGTGTATTATTGTGTATGTTTCTGTATCGTTATGGATCCAGCCGTGCCTTCTGAAAGTACGACTGGGGTATGATGACGTTTCGGGGTCAGCCGTACCTTCTCAGACAGTGGCCATGGATCCACAGGGTATAAATATATATATATACAGTATATATACATGGAGATCATAGAGATGCCATAACGTTTTAATGGATTTTAATGGACACTTGATGTTCGGATGAGTGTGAAGATTTTCCAGCATTTTAGTTGGAACCATTCAGGAAGTTGAACCAGATATGGCCTGCGGTTCTGTGTGTGTGTGCATATACTTACTTATAATATACCATCTGGTTATTTAACATAGCCATGGAAAATCACCATGTTTAATGGGTAAACCATCAAACAACATCTATAAATGGTCCATTTTCCATGGCTATGTTAAATAACCAGAGGGTATATATATATATATGTATACACTTGTGTATAGCCAATGTCATTCAGAGCGTTAACATAGAATAAGAGGAGTATACTAATGAATAGGAATAGCAGAAGGAAAGGTGTATATACTATATATATATAACCAACAAAACGGGGATATAATGGGATATTAGCCAATATTCTTGATAATCCTCCACATATTATTCAAAGCCTGGTGTATGTTGAAACTGGAAGAGCATGGTTTGATCTTGGCAATTAAATTCTTCAAGATCAGTTTTCTGAGCGAACATATATTATGACTTTACATGGGTGTGTCTGGAAATGAGGAATACCTCTGGTAGACTGTTACATAACTATGGAACATCACCATTGTTATGGGGAAAACTCACTATTTCGACTGGGCCATGTTCAATATGTTGGTCATTACCATGCCGGGTACCACTACTCAAACTGGCGACGGCAAGTCATATGGGATCTGGCTGGATCTGGGGAAAAATCCCAGTGATTTTCCCCCGGAAAGTGGCAGGATTTCCCCGGGGTCACTGGGATCATTGGGGCCGAAGATTCAATGTCTCCTTGAAACAAGATTCATAAGCGGTCCATGCCTACCTTACTCCTAAGAAAATCAGAAATAAATATGGTCCCTAGCGGATGACTATTGCTACAGCAAGCTACTGAACATCGATGATTTCCATTGAACCAGAGTTTTGCAACTTGATGAACTGATGGTTGGAGAAGGTCTCCCCATATGCAAACCAGTGACCCAGTGACCCGTCTTGATGTTTACCAGCCATGTTTACTCGAGGACAGGCTCAAAACGGCAGCTTCAGTACTCCTACTACTACTACAAGGGGGCCACGTTGCTGAAGTTTGGTGGGCAGTCCACAGAATTTACTGTCAAATTTCGTTGTACAGGGATGTATATGGTCTTGACTATGGAGGGGGACATTCCTTGTAGGGACACTCCAAGAACATTCCTGTTCATTAATTTTGAAATTTCATTCCAGAATAGTTCTATTTCATTCCAAATAATTCGATTTCATTCCAAATAATTTCATTTCATTCCATTTTTTATTCCAACTAATTAGGTTTCATTGTATAATACTTTGTGATTATTTTAAAGACTTAGTTAAAGATGTGTTTATCAATTTTGATATTTTTTTGATTTACTATTGCCATTTTTATTCTTTATTTACTATTGCTACTTTTTTTCTTTGAACTTTTTGCATTTTGTTTTGAACTTTAATATTTTTTTTTCATTATTAGTCTCTTTGAATGTTTGGCGTTGTTTTTTTTGACATTTTTGTTGATGTTGTTTGCATTGTTGGATTGATTTGTTAAAGCGTTTTTTTGAATGTGTGTTTTTGTTTTGAATGTTTGATATGTTTCCTTTTTTTTCCGAGTTTTTTTTTTTAAGGAGTAACAACTTTTAGGAGTAGCCCTGTTAAGAGTAGCCCTGTTAGGAGTAGCATGGAGTAGCCCAGGGCTCTTTAATGAATTATGGAACTGCTGTGGGGGAAAACCCATCGGCAAAGTAACGAGGTGGTCAGTGAGCTAAGTTGATTTCTAGCCAAAATTTCAGCAGGGTTGTGAAAGATCAATCTATAGCTGGTTGGTGGTTTGGAACATTTGGATTATTTTTCCATAATACATGGGATATCATCCTTCCCAACTGACGAACTCATATTTTTTAAGAGGGGTAGGTATACCACCAACCAGTATAGTTGAGGGGGCCTACTTTCGCAACTTAGAACCAGGGACAACCACCTTGAGCAACATGCAATGCAGACAAGCCCCACCCCAAGATGTGACGAAAAATCGCCCAGTTGATTTCAGCACGGATCTGGAATAATCGAAGAACATCTGTGTGAGAAATTCCGCGAACCTGGATTTTTCCTTTGGAACCAAGGATATCATTTCATCCACTTGATCCATGCACATCCATTCTCTGGTGCCTCCTCCATGATTGGTATAGGTAGTATGTGATAGGTACTGTGCATCCTACCGTAGGTAGTAGATGAACCAGAAATGCGCGGGCTGTTTGTTGATAGGTTTATTATAGGGTTTGTTATAGTGGATCATAGTGCATGGTTTTTCGTGGGGAACATGATATAACATGATAACTCAACACGTGACGGGACACCTCAACCAACCGTCTCCATGAACCACAACCATGTCACCTCGCGAGATCTCATTGGACAAGGATTACGATTACGAATGGGAGGACCAATATGGTTGGACCAGATTTCTGAAACTTGGTAGATGGTCCAGGTGGGAAGCGCTTGGTAGACCTGGTATGACCTGGTGACAATATGTGCCATGGTCAAAACTGGGGTAATCTGCAAAGTTTTTTTGGGGAAGGTCTTCAACCCCTTAGGGATGTGTGTATATATATATATATTATATATATATATATAGAATTATATAGAATTATATGGAATTTTATAGAATTATATAGAATTATATAGAATTATATAGAATTATATAGAATTATATAGAAATATATAGAATTATATAGAAATCCCAAACATGGCTAAAAATGGGACTAACAGCCCCGCACAGGCGTTAACCCAATCGATTCCTTTCACAGGGATCCTGGGAGTGGTGCTTTGGATCCATGGAATTTTATGACTTTCCATAGGGGAATTTAATTTCATCACTGGGGGGCAGGGTTTTCAACCACCAACCAGTGATCCATGTGAAAAATTGTTAATTTCTGGTGATTTAACAAGAAACCTATGCAAAGTCCACCCATTTTATAGCTGGGTAAACCAACTATTAATCAAGATCACATGGCATCAATGGGAATTCCAGGATCCTAAAATGGAGGTACTGTACCATTTTTGAGGCCATATTTTGGGGGTATATCCCCTTACATAGGCCTAAAAAATAGGCCTTTTTTTCTATGGTAGGTACCTCCAATTTTTATCGGTTCCTGAGTCATGGCCATTGATGGCAGTTTGAAACCACCAGCCAGTGAGTTGGTCGAGCCATGACCTGACGCTGTCGCGACAGCGTCGGCAGTGCTCCATGACGGAATTTGGGCTGAGGAATGTCATTGTCTTCGCGGCGTTCTGGTTGATTTTTTGTTGTGTGGCTTGACCTAGATGTCCTCCCGAGGGTGTTGTGTAAAAAACTATGGAAAATAAGCATTTGGAATAGGTAAATCAACTGTATTCACAAACCATTTTCAATAGCAAACTGTTAGTCACTACCAGAGGGTATCTTGAGATATCTTGAGTTAAGATGAGTTATATAAGTTGAGTTAAGATGAGTTAAGTTGATTTTCATAGCTGTAGTCATCCTTAATAGATAAATGCCAAAGCCAAAAAGAAATGGCCATGGCTTTGGAAGATAAATACCCGCACTAGATCCAGTACAATGATCCAGTACAAAAACAGGGAATTTCATTTTGGGAATATATGGTTCATATATGATGGGGGCCGGGTAAGGGATTCATTCCTTCTGCCTAATACTACCCCGAAGCGAAACCTCTGGTTTAGTATTAGCCATTATTGGTCCTATTCATTGAATTGTGGTTCCTTTGTTTGGGTGATACTTAATATTGGAGGGAAAGCCACACATTGAACATGTTCGCTGCAACCTGGACGTTTGCCCGGAGTTGATGTCCCGCAATCAACGTATTGTTCAGAGGGGGTGGCTAACTTTGATCCCTCATGAAGATAAAGTTGATGTTATTTCCCCAATCAACATATTGTTCTGAGGAGGTGGCAAATTTTGATCCCTCATGAAGATAAAGTTGATGTTGTTAGCCCGTTCAGCATATTGGTCATAGGGGGTGGCGGATTTTGTTCCCTCATGAAGATAATGTTGA
>Ga0126342_10000833_pt1 | contig 38435 bp, 35 predicted proteins | sample Cyp1metagenome_FD_92528 | JGI IMG/M metagenome (GOLD analysis project Ga0126342, IMG submission 92528) | Coral microbial communities from Lord Howe Island, Old Settlement Bay, Australia - Cyphastrea 1 metagenome | ecosystem: Host-associated > Invertebrates > Cnidaria > Coral ...
GGGTCAGCGAATTATTATTATTCTTTCCTGGCAGCTGTGTCATAAACTCTTTTTCCCTTACGCACTCCCCCTTGCGTCTGCCGGGGTCGGCGGATATATATACTATATGTTTGATTGGCGGGGTATGAGTTTTATTTGAATTGACCTGTCAATAGCTGTCACAATTTGGGGAAGCACCGCTTTCAATAAACGAGGGCAAAGATGCAATTATTCAGATTTATTCAAATTTATGATTAGTATGATTGTTATGATTGTCCTTGTGCACTGGGCACCTTCGATCTCGATTTTGCTTCCAGGTGGGATGAATTCGTGACGGAAGTTCTGCCATGGCGGTGACAACCACGTTACCTGCGAAGCGAAGCAAATTTTCGGAAGTTTGCCAAAGAAAGGGACAATCACTGTGCGCATTCAGTGATCTCCATAGGTTTCGATGGAGATGGACTTGGTCATCTTGGTCGTCTCTCCAAACATCAGATGGCTCAAAATTGGGGGGTTCAATGATTTGACCATTTTGCTTGTCCAAATTTGGGATGATTTGCAATCCATTGGCTCAGATGTTTGTTAAAGGCTCAACCACCAACCAGAAAGCGTCCATCTCAGCTGCATGTCGCAGTAGTCGCATTTGGCGATGCCTGTGGCTGTTCCCAAAGTACGCTGAAATCACCAGAAAAGATGGTTAAGGATGGTTAAGGGGTGTTCATGATTGGCGTCATCCAAAAACAGTAAATGGCTAACATTTCAGGTGGTAAGGCTTGCTAGTTGCCTACTTTTTGTTGTTTATAGATTTTCTAGGACTGCTTTGGCTAAGGTGTGCCGATCGCCTCTGTGCCAGCTTGTGATTTCTAATAATTTGCACCGATCACATCATAACAAACCTGCGAGAGTTGAGGGTCAGCACCTGGCCATGATTCACTGGAAAAGGAAAGCTGAGTTCCGTGAAAACACAGGGTCGAGAATAATTGATGTTGATCCGTAAGACCGGACCAACAACATCCAATAACATCCAATAACCATATCATGCAATAGCGTGTCACATTGTGACCGCTCATGAGCGGCTGAGCCAAGTTTGGCCCTGATGTTCACATGAAGCCGATATACTACCGAACAAAGTTCAGTGATTGGCTCAGTATCCTATTAGATATTTTCGACCCATGGGACGCATGTCTAAAGGGGTAGGTCTGTATGATATCCATGTCTGCTTCCTGTGTTCACTACATCCCAAGTTGTTTTTTTGGATTAAATGGTTTCCGCCAACTTTTGGATCAACTCCTTTTCTCAATTACTTTGGGTTCCCAGTGCACAGGGTACGCATTAGGGGCTCCCAAAAAGGGAGCTCGTTCCACGCGGCGGTTTCAAGAGCCACTTGTCAAATTGGAGGTGTCGGCGTTGTGCTCCTTGGATCTCCTTGGACATTGTGAAGAAAATACCTGGATGGCCATGGAGTTTAAGATGTTTTAACCACTTATAGTAACATGAGTAACATTTGTTGTGTTACACCGAACAGGGACCACAATCTACCTATCCTGCAGCTATGCCATGCTATAACCAAGCAGACAAGAAAGAGGCAAAGATGAGCTCCTTGGCCTTGACACAGACTGGTTCATTGTGGTGTTTTTTCAGGTCTTTTGCTTTTCATCCTTGCTGCTTTGCATTGGGACTTCAACGGACCATTAGGTAGTCCCATGATCATCATTCTCATTAGCACATATGATTACGATGGTTATTGGTACTTGTATGGTTTGAAACTAAAAAAACAGACATGCCTGGAAACTGGCTGACACCTTCCAAGCAAAGTTGCATCGTGTGTCAATGAATCATTGGACACTCACCCGCTGGCGCTGTCAGCACAGTTAAGCGCGTCCGCTGGTTTCAGTGTCGGCTACATACTGCACATCGGTGACATCGGGCATTGAAGGTCGCAGCATTTTTTTAAATTGGTGGTAGGGCCAAATAATCAACACATAATCAACCATCTAGCCCCGGTGTCACTTAAGCACTTTGCATGCATGGGCTGGGTATCATCGATATCCAGCAATTCCCGGGGTCCGTGTAGATCGTGGCCCAAAAGAAAGGGCCCTCAGAGGATTCTGCCGTAGAAAACAGCTTCAGCTATCATGGCTGCTGTTCAACTGGCCTTAAGCTGTTTCTCCACAGGGTAGTCACCGAATGTCAAAATCTGTTGTTGGAGGCACAGGTGCCTTCAGTAGAGTCCAGTGTAGAGGACAGATTGTAGATATGAATCTATGAATGATATCTGATAGTGTTACAAGTATTTGCCATTTTTTGTGAGCATGGCGAACTAGTCCATTAAAGTTTGACATGTTCCCATGTATATCGAGTTGTTCATGACTCCGTTTGATGTTGGTTTTCTTGGGTTTTCTTTGTGATTTATCATGTTGTTTCTTGGATCCACTTCTTTTTGTTGAGTTATACACACCGAATTTTTCTTGCTGATGATATCACCTTTATATCTTTTCTTGGTGTTGTTTTGTTCGGTCCTATGTTCGTTGCTGCATCTCATATCCGCGGTTTCCCAGGATTGGTTTCAGGGAAAATGTGCAGGGAAGCCCTCGAATTGCTGATCAAACTATGGCTTCCCCTTAAAGGTTCCCTTCAACCGACTTCAACCCATCCATCGACCAATTTTTGTTGATGAAATTAGCCATGAAATTAGCCTCTACAGCTCGTTAAACCAGAGGCGCGATCACCGTTCGGCTTCGTGGCGGTGAAGTGTATTGACTTGGCCCAACGAAGCAAGGACTGGGATGGACTGGGCGTGTAACCTGGCTGTTTGTTCGTGAGTGGGACATGGATTACATTGATTACATCATTCACATGAAAGAGGTAGAAGACCCCCCCGGAACCGTTGAAATCATCATTGTTGTTCGTGTTAGGCTAGATATGGCTAGATGATGATTTGTTTAGTGATTGCATTCCTGTATTTGCTTCGTATATCCCCATGTGTGCGGTTTGGAGACTTGTTGGACCTCATTGGCACCCCATGGTTTAGGGCTATCCAGCCTATCCAGCTATCCCCCGAGTGCACCGAACAGCATTAGACTATTAGAAAGTGCCACACCCCGCTCTCACACAGCTGAGCATGCCGTCTAGTTTGCGGAGGACAGCGAGCTTGCCACGCAAGAGGCTCCACATTTAGATGAATCATATGCAATCATAGGAGGTTGGTAGAAGCTGCAGCCACAAAAGTCCAGGTCACAGTTGTGGATTTTGGCACTGTACAGTTTTGTGTTCCAGATCGAGAATGTTTTATGGTACTCTGAGAATTCCATGGGGGATCCCATCGTGAGGCCTGGCTTCTGCAGCGCATCCGACATCCACATATCGTGAGGCCTTGCATTTCACCTGAGAAGGGCTGAGCTAATCAGCAGCTAATCAGCAGCTAATCAGCAGCTAATCAGCAGCTAATCAGCAGCTAATCAGCTAATCTGGTGAGGCCACCGAGTCACCATCTCCTGTTGATTCGTTTCCTTTTCACGGAACGTCCAAGGCATTCCACAAGATAGCATTAGATCATATTAGATCGCCATGTTTGTTGGATTTCCGGTAGTTTCTTGGGATTTTTTGGAGTGGGCCCAACTACCAGGACTGGTTTCCCACTACAGGTTCTTGGACCTGGTGGTGGACAAGGGCCAGATGCGCATCGTCAGATACACAGATTCAAAAGTGCTTGTTTGTGTGTCCACAAACAAGCGGGACATAGGTAAAGAGGGTGAAAGAGTTGTAAAGTTGCAAATACTGAGATGATGATGAGGAGGAGGAGGATGACGTTGATGATGATAATGGTGATGATAATGATGATGCTTGCAACTTGCAATGCAACTTCATGTTGTTTTGATCATAGAACCAAGCAAACAGATACGTGGATGTTTGTGAAGTCGCCGTTTGCTTTGCCAACAAAGGTATGAGCCTGTGAAGATCTCCCCATGATCAAGGGGCCTTATTGACTAGCAAGTCAGCCAACCAACCAGGGAAGGCCTAAATATTTCCTGACTAGTTATCCTTACGTATCCTCTTATTGTTTTTGTTGCCCGGGTTTGGTTGCGGTTCAGAGTTTTTGTCGTTCATAGTTTGTTACCACATGTTTGGGGTGCTCCCCTTTATTACAATCTTTAAGTCCGAATTATGAAAGAATGTCACCAAAAAGAAAAACCAACAGCAACAAGACGCAATGAGAATTAGACATTCCTGTTATTCTGAAGAAAATAGATATGTAACGTGATATTGATACATGCCAATAACATATCTTTGTTGGCGTTGTTGCTGTTCCATGTTTTCGTGTCAGTTCGACAGCCGAGGTGATGCAGCTGATGGAAGGCGACCTGGCACAGGCGATGCGGCAGATGCGGCAGAAGTAGCTATGATGGTAAGAGTAATAGATATAGCTAGCTATAGCAAGTATTCAAATATATTCAAATATTACAATCAAACAACTCCACCAAAGGTGGTTGACCAAACTCAAACAAACTCCTGAAACCGACAAAAATTGAGAAGGTTAGCCAAACTGAGCCATGAATACTGAGGTTTTAGAAATTTGGAAGAATACACATGGTTTATGTCGGGAAATAGCTGCCAACAAATGGTTGGAAGATTAACCAACCTATATATACATATACATATACATATATATAGAGAGAGAGAGAGGCAGACAGACATTCAAATGGTCATTTTGGCTAATATAGATGCAGATTTACTTTTGGAGGTTACAAGTTCTAACATGTTATTGTCATAACCCAACAAATCGCCGAGGCTTTGACCGACTTGGTTATTTTCCCTTGAACAAGATCTTCATATATTCAGGATGTTGGCCGCAGACAGGTGAAGATATGCGACGTCTTAAGACACGTGTGTTATTTGTTAATTCCTAGGTTGGCATGGCTCACAAGTGATTGATTTCGTTGATTTTCCAAAGTGGGATGGTTTCAGGTCAAAATTAAGGCATGAATTATACATAGCAATGATATCTCCAGGAGTGTTTTTTTCAAACTGGATGTTTTCCCCCAAAACATACTGGCATACTGGATGATTCGAATGGTGCAAATGGTTCAAATGGCGCAAAGTCACCAAACTCACCAGCCCATTATTGAGTCCGCTTCCCTCATTGGCACAGGCCATTACTCGACGACGAGAAATGTCTTTGGATGGTTTCCCTGAGGCCGGAGTTGGGATGGAAAGGAATGGAGCAAGACGCAGTGTCGGCAACAGGAGGGGAAAACTCTGGTGATCGACACTTCGCTAAGCTTCTGCTTTGGCTCATAGTTTCCTGATATTCTTTCCATAACTGCGTCGCGAACGGTAGGCAGGTGGGAAGAAGATAACCATTCAGATCCTATATTATTTGAGATTAATTGGTAGTTCTTATGCTTTTCATTTTTCTTATTCTTTTATTATTATTGTCTTATCTGCTGCTACTCGGTTTCTTGGATGAAGAGTTCCCTGAGATTACATTAATATTATCGGATCTTCTTTCAATTTAATATCATTTAGTCCTTACCAATCATTACCAAAAGAGAGAAAATTTAATTCTATTACTGCTGCGTCCCACTTCGGTCCCCGAACACCAATGACAACTTCTCCGGTGTCATGTTCAATGCCCACAATGCCCAAGCTTTGCTTTCGACTGTGATCCCAGGATCAGCTCTGGCGGTGGTGGGGAGACCCACCGCAGGAAACCACGGAAACCAGTACGACTGGGTCCACAAAGTCCACGAGTTGTGTCACACTATTCTTTTTCCAAGGTCTTGGGGGTGATTCAAAGAACCAAGACAAAAATTACCTGTATGCACTGTAGGCTGATTCGTGTCATGTGCTTGTAACTCCATGTTTATTGCTTCCATGCCATCCTGGTTGCCGGCTAAAGCCCCATTTTCCATGCAATCTCATTGGTTTGTTTCTCAAATCCCTTTTTTTTAAGATAGTTGCATCCATACATTGAAAACTAAGGTCAAATGATGTCAAATTCTTAAATAGTTTCATGTTTTTCCCTTTGACTCCCGTGTTTCGACCGTGTTTGGGGCTCCTTAAAATCTCCCTGCTGAAGCTTCCCACGATTCCAGGCTCCGGCACCTTTCCAGTGCGTTGGCCTTCCTTCACAGGGTGCGCCGCAGAATCGTTAAGTCGTTTTGCTGTTTTACAACATGCGCAAGATGTTAGTCACTGTTAGTTGAACATCCTGCTAAACACCTGTGGAATCTGTGGAACTGCCAAGTATTGATAATTGCTGCCAGAACACCGAGCACCACAGCATCGTACTAATTCTTCTGTTCTTAGATTCACCAGGTGAGTTTCTTCTAAAAACAGCTATTTCCATTGTTGATGGTATTTTTTGATGGAAATTGAAGATCCCCAAATCCAAAAAACTGTTTGTTGAAGATCCCCAAAGGACCGCGGGCTCCACAACAGCTCTCAGTCGCAGGTGAAAATTCTACACCGGGATGTGAAACCCGCGTGGGGCAGCCCAGGTCGCGCTTAAGGACTCGTTGAGTTGGTCACAAGAATATGCCATCTGCCAAAATACCAACATATGAGAAATACATGAGAAATACCAGAGCCCTTAGATGATCCCATTTTCTTGATTGTGTTGATCACAGTTTGATATAGTTTGATCATGCCAGGTATTGTAGGGAGAAAGCTCATGCGCAGCGTTGATCGACCCTAGCAATGCCACTGGGAGTTTACCTGGGAAAACTACAGCACCAAGTCTGAGGCCGAATGGATTTCTCATGATTTCACGGCTTTGATTGGTTGATTTGTTTCGGGTAAGGTCCCAACATGTACCAACTACAACATACTACAACTGACTGTCAAAAGATGTGACTCGCCCAATAAAGCCATTGATTCCGATCATCATGGATCATACGCATCACTTCCTTCAGGATTGATTGAATCCATGGAAAGCTGCATGGACCTGTTAAGTGGCCGAAAGGCATTCCATTGGTGCACTTGAGATATTCCCCAAATATCTGAAGATTATATTAAATCATGTTCTTTGGTCAAGGTCTGAGATCTATATAATTATATATATACATACATACAGTATATTAATATATAATTATATATATACATATATAATACATAATTATATATATATACTAATATATATATATATACACTTCCCGCATCGTCTTAGCCGTGTGGGCCTGTTCGATGTTGCTTGGATTGCAGCTGCACCTTTATAGGAACATCTTCCTCTCCAAGAGCAGCGATGCGATTCTGGGTGATTTCAGCATCGCCAAGGCAGCTCAGGGCCATGGAGGGCCATTGATGTGGGAGATTTATGGCAGATAAGCACGATTTTGACCAATTCGAAAGTGAATTTGTTGGACTAAACTGGGATTTTAGACGTAGTGGGTGGATAGATCCCTGACGGCGCTGCATCAATCAGCACTAGCATGAAAAACCTTGAACCACCCGAAGGCAAAATTTCCTTCCTAAGGCAGGCCATGAAAATCTATCAAGAACTTGTTTACTGTATCTGGCATTTTAGCTAAAGTCCCATGTACTTCTTTTCATGCGGCTCGGCACAAAAACATATCAGTAGATAAAGGGTCAAATTGCAGCCCATTGCCGTGAAATATCTCAAGTTCCCTTGATTGGATTCGTTAGTCATCCATGTGTGTTGGCTGATTGTTGGCTTCCAAGGTAGAGGTTTATTGATGATGGCCCTGTTTTGTTGGCTGTACGCCAATCTTTGTTAGTGATGCCCAATTTTTCCCTCGTCATTGGCTTGACAATGTTTTCCATAAGTATTCGCTCCCACCTTTGTGTTTTTTGTTGCTGGAAAAAATGATTTGCATTGCTCAAAGCATTCTTTCGTTTCTTTTCTCTAGCTTCTTGTATTCTAATATACATTTCCACTTTTTGTAAGTTTAACAAGTTGAACCACTAAGTCAAGTGAAATCCTCCCAGTTGGTCAACATGGTCAACATCACAAATCATCGCAATCTCCAGGTTCTGAGTGGTGCCCTTGCTGCGACGCAGATCGGCACGCCCGGATATCTGGCACCCGAGGCGCAAATCCAAAGCGTCGGGATGTTCCCAGAGTTTCCCTAAAATGGAGGAGTACCGGAGTACCCAAACACATGGTTTCAATCATGTTCGATAGAAAAACATAGTCTAATTTTGCATGACATGATGATCAATCATGGGATTTTCAAGGTGCCTTAGTCTCAGAATGTCTCAGACAAAGTGGCTTGATGTTGGGTTTTAAAGGATGGATTAGCAGCACTGAATAATCTGTCTATTACTGGTTTCATTTCCAGAGTTTTTTGGTAAATTTGACCGGCCAAACCGTTGCCCCTGTGAGGTCTGGCTGGGACATCGGTCTGGGCCCAAGGGCAGTCACCAACCATCGGGTGTCGGCAGATTTTGTCAAGACAAGGTTTGAATCTTGGTTGGCATTTTATTGTCAACATTTGTCCACCATCTAGACTGTGTTTATCTAGATATTTTCATTATAGCAATGCTACTTTAATGCATATTACTGCTATGTATTGGATGATACTGTAATTATACTGGTCGTGTTTGATCATATTTTCGCTTGCACTGCTTAAATCTTCCCCATCCTTCCCGAGACCGCTTGAAATCATGACCTGCTTCCAGGTACGGCCCCAGGAGCGATGTGTTTTCGCTGGGCTGCAGTATCTTTGAGGCGGGAAACGGTCCCCCCGTGGCTGATAAGCACAGTGCATTCCCAGAGAAATTACAAAATCGGAAACTCCAAGCAGGGAGGTACGGATGGGTCCTGAGATCATAAGTATTCTAAACTTCTAAAGGGAGGTTGCACTGGGTTTGATTGAGCCTGCAAAACTGCTGCCCAAGAGATCGTTTTTTGGCATTTTGGCATTGCTGAACTTGAGGTGTACTACAGTTGCTTCCCAACTTCCCATTAAATTTGGGAGCTATTGCTTATCTACTGTGTATGGATCAAAATTATGAACTCTCCGAAAGAAATGTTTCATTTTTTTTAGAATTAAATCTAACAGTAACCAGTCTTATGTGGGTTTGATGACTTTAAACATCATGCATAGCTTGGTTAATTTCAACAGTGGCTAACTTTGACATTTAGTGAACTAATGACAATTATACTAAAATATACTATGATATACTACAATGGTATTGCGAAAGTCGACCAATGACTCGACCCCTGACTCCTTACCTGTCGCAACATCGCAGGCTGCTGAGTTGCAACGTGCCTTCAGCGCCATGGCCGCGGAGGTTCTTTCAGAGCCGAATTCAGCCATGTTTTTTTCAATATTTGGGTTGGGTCCAAGGATCTTTTAATCTCCAAAACAATCAAACCTAAGATGATTTCGGAAAAAGAATCTGGCGATATTTTTGGAATGTGAGCTACAGTAATGCAGGGTTTTGACCCACGATCTGGGGAAATGACGTGGCCCAAAAATGAGGAGATCAAACTGCCGGTGAAGTCATTGAGTACTCCCAAAATTGGATGGTTTTAGATGGCCTTGGAATTAAAAAATGCCGTTCATTTGGGGGTTCCAGGGTGTGCATCATGTCTCATTTTGAGCCCGCTTGAATGGACTATGAATTCAACAAGTGATGTGATTTCAGCAATGTGGACTCCACTCTTGGTGTCATGAACAGAACTAGGGATTTTACATATTTTACTGCAGTCAGAACCGATCAAACCAACAAAGGACAGCTGAGGATAGCTGACTCAAACCTCAAAGGATGAGCAGTTGGGTTGTGTATGTTTAATATGTTTAATATGTTTACGCATCACCATTTTTGCAGATGCTCAAAGGATTTGCGCAATGTTGTTTAGCATCCACCGCCTGTGTCCATCTGCTCAACCCCCATATGATATACGATGTACCACAATAACAATAATGTACAATAATGAAAACAAATAAATGGTTAACAATAAGAATCGACAATCTAAATTACATACCAAAGTAACACACATATATTATTTATATTTATTTATGATGATTTTATATGTCTATGACACATACATTATTTCCATTGGCCACCGGCCAGGTCTGTCGGCCCTGTCCCCTGCGCCGTTCGGCCGCAGCGCTGAGCGATGCCTTGCGGAATCTGCTGCGACGGATGTTGGAGAAGACGCCGCGGAAACGGCCAGGAGCGGTGCAAAGGGTGGGGAAATCCATGGATCTAAAACTGACCTCAACAATATTATTTGTTGGACATATGTTATAGATATTAAGTATTTTTGGATGCTATTGTTGGTTATGTATTTAAGTATCGGGAAATTATAGGATACTGATACTGCAGAGAGATTGGATATCACACTTTATCACACCTTATTTTTCCATCCCTTGTTCTACGTTGATCTATACCAGGGACCAGGATTTATATGTGCATAGACCGACATTTTGAACCAAGAACCAACTATACATGGGGGTTTGGGTTGCCAGGCTGGATTGGCAGAGGGTATTAATGGAGGATGCTGGTTTCTCACTAAAGTGACCATGGTGGATGACGGAGGCTCCCAAGTTATGGATGATCTACTGTTAAGGTTGCATACATTGGATATTCAGTGTCAATTGCGACATTATCTTTTTGCCAACGGCTGGTCATTGAGTTTGAACCATCGTTACTGCCGCTTTCCACTTGATCATTTGGATTGTTGATCATCTGTCCATGGGTCTTGTGTTTTTCCCCAAACAGTGTGTCCACACTGAGGGGTTCTTACTGTGAGAGTAAAGGCCAGTGCTTGATCAGGGTGCTCACTCTGGGCGACGGCATTTTTCCTGTAGCCTGCGCAGGCTCGCACAAAGTGTGATCGCGGTTCTGGGCCCCGGCATTTTTCCTGTAAATTTCTGTACAAAGTGGCTCTTCTGACATTTTGACATGCGTTTCATTGCGTTTCGACCGCGCAGGCTCGCACAAAGTGTGCAGCGCTGTTTTGGTCTGCGGCTTTTTCCCTGTAAATTTTCGTATCAAGTGGCTCTTCTGATATTTTGACATGCGTTTCGACTGCGCGGGCTCGCGCAAGTGTTCGTCTGCATTCTGGGCTGTCCGCTGGGCTCATTCTGGGACGCGCGCAGGCTCGCACAAAGCGTTTCTCTGCGTTCTACTTCTTGTCTTCTCTTGTCACGTCTTCTCACCACCTGTCGCCAGATTCATCTACGCGATATGCTGCTTCGGCTCACAGTGTCTTTGGAGCAATTGCCTCACGCCTGAACCAACTCACAGAATAGGATATACTATATACCTGCACAAAGTTGTTTGGAACGTGTCTCTGAACAAGCAAACACATTTGTAGCTCGCAGCATCTTTTCATGATCCAAAGTACATACGGCAGAAATTGTTTTCTCATATCTGACCGAGCACCAGCTACATGTACAAAGTTTGCCGAACATGCGCATACACATCAACTAAATTATACATCTGAACAGCGTCCATCGTTTCTCACTACTTTGCCTCGCGCGTCCCTGCGGCCCCAGCCATGGCAACGCAACTGACATAGTGGAGACAGGTGGAGACAAAGTGTGTGTCCGCGTTCTGGGCCCAATCTCGGCCGCGACATTTTTCCTGCAAATTTCCGTATAAAGTGGCTCTTCTGATATGCATTTCAACTGCGCAGGTTCGCGCAAAGTGTGTGCCCGCGTTCTGGGCCCAATCTGGGCCGCGGCATTTTTCCTGCAAATTTCCGTATAATAATAGATATAATAGTGGCTCTTGTGACATGTCCAGGTGCATTTCGCTTGCGCAGGCCGCGCAAACCGGGTGGGGCGGTCGTGTGATCGGTCCTCCTCCTCCTCCTCCTCCTCCTCCTCCTCCTCCTCAGTATCATCATCTTCTTCTCCTCCACATCATCATTCTCAACATCATTCTTTTCTTCCCCTTGACATAATTGTCCTCAACCTCATCATCCTCCACCTCATCATCCTCCACATTATCAGCCTACACCTCAATCCTCAACATCCTCATCCTCATCCTCATCCTCCTCCTCATCCCCATCATCATGATCATCATCATGATCATCATCATGATCATGATCATGATCATGATCATGATCATCATCATCATCCACATCATCATCATCATCATCATCATCATCATCATCACATCATCATCATCATCATCATCATCATCATCATCATCATCATCGTCATCGTCATCGTCATCATCATCATCGTCATCGTCATCATTATCATCATCATCACCATCATCATCATCATCATCATCATCAGCCACGTTATCATGCATTACCCGCCCACTCCCCCACACTGTTTGGGGTCTCTTGCCGGGATTATTTCTCCTCATGACTCATGACTAGATTATTTTGAAAAACCGAAGAAACCGCCAGGCGCCTTGGAAGTTCTCGCCCGTGTCAAAGCAGCGAGGTGCTGTTTGTGCCTGTAACCAGCGCACCCGGGAATGATGTTGGAGCACCCCTATTCAGTTTCATGAAGATGAAGGTCAAATCCATGGCAATTTACTATGTGCTGGTTAATTTGCGAGGCTTGTATCTGCTTTTGGGTTCCATTTTGGATAGTGGAGACTCCTGCAATAGGAGGTCCAATTCTGAATGAAACTCCAGCGTTGCATGCCTTCAAAGTCCCTGCGCTCACCAAAGATTATGTTCAATAGGTGGAAATCATCAGTAATGGCTCACCAATGCAGTCCAGTGAACTATATCCAGCTGTATCATCTAGCTGACTAAATTACCATTTTTTCTTTACCCATTGGACTTCAGTGCCTGCAGGAACTCCTAACCAGGACCCATGCGGACTGCTGCTGCGCGGTGCTAGTTTCGCTGGCTCAAGACCCGAAAAGGGGTTCCCATTAAGAGCCTGTGGCCAAAACAAGATAAAACATGGACAATAGAAGTATATTCGATGTATGCTAAAGAGCCTACATTGAATGTTCACATTAGACCAATGGGTAGTTGTTTGTCCTTTTTTGTCCTTTTACGTATGGGCAAGTGCAGGGTGTTCTCTTTATTCTTGGGGCCAACCCCAAAATCAAGTAAATGTTGTTGCATATGATTTGCATACAATCCATAGAGTGGTAGCCGCATGATAGCAAGTCATGCCCTGCAAAGCTAGAGTCATGAAAATACATCAATCATCATCAATCTGAAAGATCAGTATACCCCCCATCGAACCAAGATTTGGAGCTGAGATGAATTCCAGCCACATGGATATGCCATGGATATGGGGGATTGATCTTCACAGTGAATCACGCCGTCCCATGGGTCGTGGACGAAATGCTTTGCTGGTGGGTGGCCTCACCTTGCTACAGGCGTGACCTCATCTATCAAAGCGTATAGAAAATATAGAAAAATATAGAAACAATGAACTCAATGAACAATCTGTCCACAGTGTGGAGCTTCACAAAGAACAATCGCCGACTTGCACAGATTAGATCAAATCAGCACATTGCCACAAGTCTGGTCCAGAACGTGCATCCATGTGTATCCTAAACCGTGACCCTGAAGTTGTATAAGTCGGATCCAAACAATCAAGAAAGCACCATCTTAGACCGTATGACTGCCAAGCTTGCGATTTGGTGTCATCATCCGATACGATCAGATACCAATGAAAAGGAATTAACGTGAATGAAAATGATATGTACACGTATATAATGTATAAGATTCAAAATAAAATAGGTCCCTTGTGAGATCGCACTTTGCTGATATTGCGTGGGCATACCACATATTCCGTGCAGCATCTCACAGTTGAGGAATTCCGAAATTTGTCTACCCTTACATCTCTCATTCATTCTCATTAGCCAGCGACTTATATCACTTATCTTTGCCTGTACCCATTTTATAACTCCACCTTTGGTGGTACTCCGTGCCCTGTGAAGAAACCAGTATAGTCGTTGACTCCGAATGACTCTGAGCCTCTCCGAGCCTCGTGTCAGGTGAGTGACTTCACCTCACGGTCTTTGACCGTGCTCAGTTTCTGGGCAAAATGTCCAGTGCTGGGATGAGATGTTCCAACGGTGTCTGTGATTCTTTAATCAGATAAATTCAGAATACTTCAGATAATCAGTATTTGCAGGTGGGTGATGAATTTGTGTGAACTCACATGCTCGTACATGTCACAAAGAGCAAGACAAATGGATAAGTGTGTGCAGCGCTGAACCCCCATATCCACCAAAATGGATGAATTTAATTAGAGAATCCATGCAATGGTTCTCCCATTTTGAGACAGACCTGGGTAGTGATCACTAGTCCCAGGTATTTTCTTGTGATCAATAGTGTCAATCGTCCCAAGAATTCAGAAGCATCTTACATTCTACATCATTCTACTAGCTCTGGCTGAACCCCAAGTGTTTTTTTTGGGTTGTTACATGTTGTATCATGATGTTACAGACCCATATCTTGACGAAGCAACATCCAATAAGATTGAGGATGTAACAATGCAACAAGCTCGGTATATCAACATCAGAGGAATCCCATGAAGTCCCAAAACAGAGATCTCAGGTGGCCCCATCAAGCCCAAGCCGGCTCAAGATGTGGCAGCCAAGCACCAGAAAGATGTGGCCCAGGAGGTCTTGGAGGGTGGAGAGGTGCCAGAAAATGAAGACGCAAACGGAAAAACCGTTTGAAAAAAACGGCACGGACTCTCTGGGGATGAAACATGTTGAAACTTCTTCTAGACCCTTGGCATCCCTTGGCCCCCTTGGGATGCTTTTTTTGTGGATGTTTCATACATTGCAACACATTGCAACCTGGCTAGGGCATGGATTTCGAGAGTATTGTAAGTCGTATTGCGCAATCCCCATGAGACGTAAGATGTGATCGGTGGGCCGTTCTCAATATGCTGACCGTTTAGGAAATCTCGGTAAACATCCAAGCAGTAGCTCTTTTGCTCAAGCTGACTGGGTGGCTCTGATTTTGGTGTCGCCAACCACATATCATTGCTTCCGAAAAATTAGAAACCCAAAACATTGGAATGATGGGTATTTGAAGAAGCACCCTTTTGGGTTGGTATTTGGTTCGTATCCCAACCTTTTCTTTTTTCGTATATTATACCCTCATGCCATGTCCGCTGCAACCTACATGTTCAGACGTGCAGGTCGTAGATCCTCTCCCGGGTCACAAGCACGAGCAGCTGGGCCTTAAAGATTGCACTGCAGATTACAAGTGGTGGGTACGGGGAAGTGTTGTAATTAAATCTCTGTTTGCTATCTATGAAATGTATTGAATTGCAATCAGATACTTAAATTTATAAATGTTTGACAATGTTTGCTACGAATATCAAGAGCAGCTCTGTTTTTGCTTTCAGCTTTCATTTGAGCCGCTTATGGATGTTTCATTTAGAAAAACGAACAATGATCCCAAAACAGATCGAAATAGATGACCAATTCCTAGGTGTACTTTGATCTACCTGCATGGCTGTTCCTGCAACGCCGCGCAATACCTGGAAGATGGTTGGGAACTCCCCTGGACCGGGAAGGACATGTGGTGGGACATGGTGGGACGTGGTGGGACAATGGGGCCGTGCCAGGTGTGTGGCAGCTTAGTTGCCACCGGCTTCCCGGTAGGGTATGGCTTAATGTGGCTTAGCTGGTTGGTTATCGTTGGTGATGCAAGCTGTACAAATTGTATCGTGCTGCGGAATTTGCCTCTTAAGATCGCTTTGAAACAAGACAGTGGCATCATGTGGCATCCATGGCAGCCATTGATGGTTCGTTGCTTGCGGAACCAACGGACCTGCAGCTAGGAGCGTTGGCCGGGCTTGCGGACTGTGCTGCCGGATGCAAAAGTCATGAGGTCCGGGGCTATGGACAGCTGATTGCCTCGTGTAACCTTGGGCACTAAGGCCATGATTTTGGTTGGTAGTCTTTGCCATCTTTGCTCAATTGTGGGTTTCTTGAAGTTTAAAATGATCTAACATGGTGAAATGAGCATCTGTACTGGCCCCAACCTTTTTACGAACCTGATATCAGTGGGATATTGCCGGGATCCACACCACAGGCAGCCCTGGGGTGATGAAGAGCCCTCGTGGCACGGCTATGTCACTTGGAACTGTGGGTGGCTGGGATGATACGCAATAGACTGCACGAATGGCAGCGGCAAATGCTATTGGCTCATTGGCTCATTGGCTCTTTCCCGTGTTTCTCGTTATGGATTTCAAATTGGACGGATTTAAGACATGCAAACATAACTTGTAAAACCCATCTGTAAAAAGGGTCGGTTTTGAGATGTTTTGAGAGTGGAGAAGAGGCACAACAATAGGCAGAGGGAGTCTGACCAACAAACATTTGCGCGTTGTTCCCACATGTCTCTCACACATTGAGATTCACAATGGCCTTGGCAATCTTGTGGGCATCGGAATGTGATACGTGGGTTTTCCTTAATTGTAGCGATCAAAGCCCAAGCTTTCGTAATTTTCGTCATCTTTTGTCCAATTGAAGTTGTTTCTGGGTGCAGTGGGTTTGATTTGAAGCTTAGGGAATCTTGGGGACACATGTGAAAAACATGACATGACAAGCATCCTACCCACCATAGGTCAGAAGGAGCAGCAACAAAGTCGGCAATTTCTCTACCCTGGAACAAACTCGTGACCGCTTGGCGCATTTGGTCTACTCCGCCGCTGGGCCTGGATGGTCTATCAATGCCAGACGCCGTCAACTATAGCACTTGTACATCCATAGACAGTTAATGACAGTTATATAGCACAATTATAGCACATAATGTTACTGTATTTCATGTTATATAGCACATAGATGTACATCGTTTTTTTTCATCTGTAAATGAAGCCTTGGGATGCTGGGGGTTGATCAACTGATCAACTGATCAACCGCTTAGCTCGGCTCGGCTACGGATGGCACATTCAAGACTTTGCCGATGACCTATCAGTCCTGTTTCAAATCATACATCAGAATCAGCGGTTGTTGTAAATTTGTTGGGTGCACATTTTGGTTGACGAACCTCTTCTTGTCTTTTTCCGAACTGGAAAATAGCTTTACCGTTCCGATTTTGGATGGTTGGTAGAAATGTCTCCTCGTATTTGTTGACATTACATGATATTACATTACCCTCTTGTTTACATCAACGTTTCCGTTGGTTGCAAGATGTTGGTTGCGTACTGAAATGACATTGCCTATATATTAGAAATAGACACTTGTTTGCCTTCCGTATCCATACATTTGCTGGTTGTACCAATACAATTATTGGTTGTTTTTATGACCTTATTTGTTCTTTATACACCCCTTTCCATTGGTTCTACCCTCATACATTTGGTTTGCTGTAGGTGTTATGACTCTCTTTGTGTTGCATCTCCCTCGTCTGTTGATTTAGTGCCGTGGGTCTCCATTCCAAGCGTTTTTATCACCTCACATGCAAACCCAGCCTTGGTTTGACAGCTCAATGTGTGGTGATAATCACTTGTTTGTGAGCGAAGATCCCCATCCTTCGCCCTTTTAATTATACAATTAATGTATATATATAATTATATATATATTCATATATTAATATAGTCATGTCAATCAGAACCTAAGATTCTGGAAACTGCTCGATTCTAGAATCATCCGCAAATTATCTTGTATTTCTGGTGAAAATCTCCAGTTTTTCCAGACATTTTTCAGCGCACCCCAAGGAGGTGGAGCGTTTGCACGGCCAAGGGCATCGTGTCTTTCTGGGCGGCGCCTCTCAGGGCTGCACCGTGGCCTTGGCGCCGTGGCGAAACACGCCACAAAAATGAGGTCCCCGGATCCCAAAGGTGTTTGTGCCAATGGATGAAACCTTCGTTCAAAAATTCAAGGGGTTTGAGGGAACCAGCACCTCTGCAACTCGCTTTGCCACTCAGGATACGTACCTTCTCCAGGTCTCTCAGTTGCAGAGGAATTGAGAGAGATGGGGCACATTGGGGCAGCATCTTTGATCCTCTAGCCACTGAGCATCGCTAAGCCCTTGCATGTGCAGTAAGAATAGCTGGAACATGAGTACTGGTCCATGAGTGAAATAAGTTCCCCAAGAAGTTTTTGTTCTGTGCTGTAGCCAGGCCCGCAAACTGCTCCTGGGTGGCTTTGTGGGATCTGTTGGGTTCATGCCCACGGATAGACAAGGACCGCAGGTTGGACATGGGGATCCCCAATGGCAAGAATAGTAGTGATGTACAGTGATGTAGTGTATAAACTGTATAAATCAAAATGAATAGGATATAATTGGATAGTGGTTGGGAAATGGTTGGGAACATTCGTCAAAAATTAAGTCTATCTGGAAGAAGACAGTGGTTGGACCATTTGTATAAGATTATGGTATATTATGGTAGCTGTCTTAATCTTGAAATTAAGATCATGAGATATCATGAGTCAATATTGGTCAAGCCCACTACTTCCAGCTGGTTTGCATCTCACAGGCGAAATCAGATCTGCAATTTGAACATTGGGCGCTCAGAGATGATTTTGCTGGGTTTTGTCACTGGATCTGGTCCAATAGTGGGCTTGGACCATTAAACTTCACAGGTCTTTCCATGTCTTTCCTCATTCGTGAATTTTACAGGCCCTGTTTTCAAAAAGACATGTGTATTGCGGGCTCGACTTGCGCATTTTTTGGTCCAAGTGAGCCAGTTGCGACCGTTGCGATCTACAGAAATTCGAGGTTTGAAATGGTTTGAAAGGGAACAAGACCCAGCCGCAGGATTTCGAGGGGCCAGCCAGGCGCTCGAAAAGTCCCAGCCCCAGGTGTTGATCACCAGAGATGGGATCCTCATGAAACGTGTTTCTTGATGTTTTGATTTAAACAACATGTTTTAACATGTTTATTTCATCTTATTTATATTATTTTATATTCAACTACATGACAAATGTAAGCCATGAAGAAAAGGGTTAAGAGCCTCGAAGAAACAGACAGCAGATAGAGCCGCCGAGTGAGGCTTTGGAAGATAGTTCTTCTGGATAAAACATGTGATACAACATGATACAACCCATTCTGGAGTTCCAGCTGACAATTTCTTAGTTTTGCCTTCATGGCTTCTGAGGATCATCAACAGCCATCAACAGCGACATCGACCCATTTGGTTGTCGGGATGCCCATTCCCATCCTTTTCCATGCGGCACCCAAGCATGGACCATGGACCATTTTTGGAGCAGATTGGTAGGTCCAACATGGTCCAACACTGTGTTTTTTTAGCTGGACAAAGGGCTGATTAATTATATACCACAGCACAGGTCAAGGGCTGGAACGAAGGGTTCAACCTCCCGTGTTTTTTTTTTCCAGGGGCCGTGCCGGAAAGATCAGATCAAGACAACACGGCCATATTTTATATTGGGAAAAACAGCCAAAAATGATGAATCCCTTGTTTTCACCCCAAACCTTTCGATGTTGGTGAGAGCTCACCATGTTTTGCCCGTCAATTTTCAATAATTTTCAGGGTCTTCTCGCTGGAGCCAAGCCCTGCAGCCCAGGCAATGCGCCACCGACGATGACGAATTAGTTCCATGGAGGAGCCGTGGGAAAATTGGGGCCAATGATGTTCGTGGTTCAAAAATGTTTCAAACATGGTCAAACATGTTCAAACGGCTCAACATTCGTTGAAGTCGTCCATGTGTGGATTTCAAATTACATGTGCATAACCCAGCAAGGTTAATTCAGCATTTTGTTTCGTTTTGTAGTGTTCTCATGTGTTCTCATGTGTTCTCTACTATCACAGCATATCACACCAGTGTTTTCCTCCGCAGGAGTGATGTGAAGCCCTCCTTGCATCGAGCCATTGGGCGCCTGCCTGGTCTCCACGTCAAGGAGGTGGAAGGAGACCCAGCCTGGCAGATGTTGGCACAGCTCGGGGAGGGGGGTTGAAAGGGGACGACTACCAAGGTTTTTGTATGTTTTTGTGGCATTTTCCTGTTTTTTATTTTGAGAATGATAATTTGAGGATGTTTTGGAAGTGGAAAGCAGTAAATCATCAACATGAACGAATGACGAGTGGCTTCTGAGAAGTGACGAGACTTTGGTTGTTTTCTGAGAGCCACACTAGTTGTGTCCCAGACTTCTGGCAGACTTAGGATGACCCTTGCTTCAAAGCCGCCACCAAAAACGACTATTGTAGGGAACCCCCCAGCTCCGGAAATTCAAGCTGAAAATCCCAGGAACGGTGCCCTGCAACATATTTGTCCTGTATGAAATGGTCCATTTGTTGATCATCTTGTGTGAACATGTGTGAACGAATGTTCCACTTTTGTCCGGGCGGGGGGATAATCATCTATGTCATGCTTGTATCCAAAGAAATACGGACATATGCTACATACATATATACATATGTTTGCATATATATATATATATATATACACATACACATATAAGAACATGTCAGACCAACGATGACCTAGGAATCATAGAAATCCAATCAATCTCCCCTCTTTCAGGACGTGGACACATCTTGGATGAGCCTCTTGGATGAGATGGGATGGTCATAGATCAAAATCTGACCGATGACGATTCTGAAACCGTGACTAAGGTGGGAAGGCGAATTCGTGTCACTTGGAATATTTGTCGATTCCTCAAGTTGTAGCTGGGTTCCACCATGTCCTATCGCTTACAGCTGGAAGAAGTTGGGGATTTCAATCGACCAAACATGTTCGATTCATGGGACAATCAGGGGTCGAGCTGGTGGGCTGTGTAAGTTGGTTGCTATGGCAGTTGCACTGGCGGATTGTTCGGGTCAACTGAGATGGTCAGGTGTAGTTCGGTTGGTTTACAATGGTCTATTCTTAATTGAGGTCGGTCGGGGTGAAATTGACCTTGTCAGGTTTCTCTGGACTTTGAATTCTAGCAAACCAATGTGCAACGACATGTTTCGTGAGTGGTCAAGATGATAAAGTCTCTCATGGGGATCGAAACAAATGCATTTACAACAGAAGCTGTTGGGGTCGTCAGATAAAAAAGGACCAAAACCACTTCAAAGCCTGGGGGGGTCTCCACCTCATTTGGCAACGTACTAAAAATATCTAGAAATGAGTTGGACTGTGATTCGACCATTGGTATGCTGACAATGGTGTGAATGTGCTTCAAAACCCCCAAGTAGAAGAAGCCTCATGTATCTTCACGCACTACACAGTAGAGATAGCAAAGAGAGAAATACAAGTAGCAATACAGTTTCTGACTTTATCTTGCTGATTTCCTCTATGGTCTCTCAACATAATCCCGTCAATCCGCATCCGGGCCAGGCGAAAGTTTTTAGAAGAGCACGGCAAGTTCCCCTGAGAGCAGTTCAAGTAGCTTCAATGGAGACCCGGGCGACCCTCTCTAGCTGAGGGTCCGCATAATAAGCTATATTTATATGAGTTCGGGGCTCAAACATAGCAGGATGTTTTTTTTCGCGTTTTTCCATGTTGATTTGTTGCTCATCCATCAGTTCAGTGTGTCTGAAAAGATTGGGTCGACATGCACCTTGCTTTGCCAGTTTTCAAGTGACTCAAGTCGACTATCACATGGTTGATATCTTTGGCCAGGTATGCAATGCAAAAAGAATGTTTCTTAAACCCCAAAACATCTCCCAACCTGTCCGTGTTGATTTTTTTCCTGCGATTACTCTTCTTATTGATTTCTTGATTTTGGCTGCTTTGATATGCCACCTATCACCAGACAAGAACCTGGCCCGAATTCTTAGGTAGGAGGAATAAGTCTCCCCAAAGCATTGAGGCTTGGGAATCACCTTGATTTACCTAGAGACTGTATAATAACATCATATAACAAACATATAATATCTATGCAATCTATGCTTCAATCATCACAACAGCCTGGGATGATCCATTGTGACTTGAGCTGCCAAACTTTTTGAAGACATTCGGACGACTTGTGGAGCCCACGCTTGGTCCAAGGGTTTTCCCTTGGATGGAGAGGGTCGGGCTGCAACAGTCCTAAGTAGATCTAAGGATCAGAATTTCCGGAACAACGAAGCACTAACCGAGTGCTAACCAAGTACTGACCAAGTACTCCCAGGATTGTTTGGTCCAAAATACTCAACTGCCCAAGGTCCCCAACTGGCAGGGCCGCTCCGATTGGGATCCGCGAGCAAGTCCACCAGCCAAAACCCCGTTTCCAAGAGAAAAATAAGTAAAACGGCGCAGCACTTGGAGTTGGAAGTTGTGGGAAATTCGAACTTTCCAACTGTTTGGCATTGGTCCAATGTTTGCCTATCTGATAGTTTTTCATCTCTTGGTATGATTGCCCCCAAGCTTACTCTATGTGACTAGAACATGAAATCAACAGTGGGTTGTTTGGAGGCTGATCCTGGCGTGATTGAAGAGTGTTTTCTTTTTTTGCCACTGTTGGAATTGTTTCTAGGGTGTATCATGTATCCATTTGCAGAGACATATTTCAGTCATTTTGCGACTTTGCTGGTCATCTTTGATAGCATGCTTGGTGACATCAGTTTGTTTTGAGGATGCGTGAAACGTTTCAAGAGTTGGTTGCTGGGTTATTGGTCGCAAAATTGATTCATCTTTGTGTGGATCATCGGTTTCTGTGACCCTTGAGACCAGGAATGAGATATTTGAACCGCAGCAAAGATTTCAGTTACCAAACGCCACGATCAAGTCGTGTGAGGCTTTTTCCGACTGAATCTTGGCAGCATCCACACAGGGCTATAGATTGTAATAGATTGTAATAGATTGTAATAGATTGTAATAGATTGTAATAGATTGTAATAGATTGTAATAGTATGATCATGTAGTAAGGTCATCTATCCTTGGACATCTTGGACTAGCCTGTATCAGGGCTGCCAAACAAGTTCCTGTGTCTGGAAGATTGTGGGAAGTTTCCACTCTGTACATATTATGTCTCATTTTTTCCAGCCGGTTGATTACCAGTGCATAGTCCTGTGGCTTGGCAGACTGCATGTGCTTTTTACTGTGCATTCTGCGCATCAAAAAAAAACACCTCTTGGTTCTCGTTTTGTATGCATTTTTATGTGCATAAATCCACGGTGAACATGAAATTGCGACCGCGTTTTTTGTGATAATTTTGTTGACATGGTTTTGGATCATCCCCAGAGACATCATCCTGCCAGGAAATAGAAGCCATGTGATACACTCCGAACGAACACACCCACACACAGATGAATTCTTATATTTATATATATGTATATACCATATATCACACAGGTATTGTATAGTTTTTATTTATCATGTGTAATTATATATTGTGTATATAATATATATATATATAATATATATATATACACATAATATATATATATATATGTAACTATGTATATGATATGTATGTGATAACTTACACATATATTGCGTAGACATCTCAAAAGCGGGCAAGGAGAACATGGCCAAAATTGTGCAGATTCGAGCCCGAGAGATCTTCGACTCCCGCCACTTGCCCATCCATTTTGGATGGAAAGTTAAGATTTTGATAGGTTGAATCTATGTGGTATGATGGACAGATATGGATAAATAATGTTGGATACTACTACTACCACTCGATATGTTTTATGAAGCAGTGGAACAAAAGGTGCAAGTAGAAAATTGAGAGAATAAATCAATCAGCATTGATAGCGCGACTTGGATGCCAGCAACCATCAAAGTTTGAATGACCGAGAGAGATCTTGGATTGGATTAACCAGGTTTGGGCACTACGTGATGAAGAGGGAATGGACAGATGCGAGGGACGGATACAAGCAACCAGTAATAAACATAGAGGTTACTGCTACAAATCTTAGTTCAATAGGGTAGCACAGTAGAATCAATCCTCAAATACGGATCTGCATCTTCTGAAAATAACCATGATGGGGATATTGGCCAACTTAGCTAACATGTTGCAATATATTCCAACATATAGTTTATATATGTCATTGACTGTTATTACATGTTTATAATAGCTTATATATAGTTCGTTGATGTTTCACTGTGTTTCACCAGATGTTGCCTCTCGTTCTTCCAGGTGGCAATCCAACGGTAGAGGTGGACCTCTGCACCGAGCAAGCGCTCTTCCGTGCTGCGGTACCTAGTGGCGCGTCCACAGGCGCCGGGGTTGGAACATGGCCCAAGGCTGGTGATAGAGAGATTTAATGAGATTTAGAGATGTTGATCTATAGATTTATATATTTTATATAGATTTATGGAGTCAACTTTGCTTTGGTCAGTGATGGTCACATAAATAGCATAAATTGTTTGGGCAAGCGTTCGAGTAGCAATGTGGATTGCAGGTTCAACCAAGATACCAAAATATCCCATGATGCCATGGATCCAGTAGTTTGTTGATCGTTGGTAGGTCTTTCTAGAATGTTGGTATGCAAATGCTGGATATGAGTGTTGGTAAACAAATGTCATGTTCATGGCTGTCGTGAATGTCATAACCGTATATAACCGTCACAACCCCCTTTCATTGATTCTTGGATTGGACAGTGAAGGAACACCCTTGTGTTAATCTCCAGGTCACACCATGTTACACCCTCCCACCAGACCCACCATCCGCAAGCGTCCAGCCACTGGTCGCCGATCCCATCGTGCATTGCACGGATAGCCATGGCGCGCGCGGTGCTGTGCAGTGAAGATCCCGAAGGGTGGTCGACGTCGGAGGGAGAAGAGGATCAACTGGCGCCTGAAGGATACAGGCCGAACCAAGGGGTGATGATGTTGGATGATGACATATGATGGCATTTATGAATGATAATGATAGATGAGGGTTGGTGAACCGGATGGGATTGGAATGGAGATGTTGGGAAATCATGGTGTATGTTTGATTTCAAGAATAACGGATGTAATGGTGATGCTAGTAGTCAGTATCCGATCATGGCAACCCTGGGCATGCGACATCTCTTACTGTTTGTCCACAACTAAAAGCCACAAAGCTCCGCATACAGATTTTCCAGTCCATTCTTCTGATTAATTTGAAGATTTGGATTTAAACAAGCAAGGCTTCCTTTGAAACATCCAGATTAGCCAGACCGCGGAGATCTGCAATATGCATGTTAAACTTGAGTTTCACTAAGCGGAGAAGATTCACCAGTCTTGTGCATGTTCACCACATTTCACCACCTTTTTTACGGGATTCCACCAGGGATGGCATCTTGACTGGCTTTTGGAGACTGTGCAACGATCCCAAGAAGCGTCACTTTGTGGACGCTGGTCTCACGAAGTATTTGGGAGGATCTACAGGAGCCCTCAAAATCTGGGAAACCAATAGTTCGGCAGGCAACAATGGTATACCATGGTATACCGGTATACAATGGTGCCAAGGGCACAAGCCCATTGCTCACTTGTTCTACAGTATTTGATTTTCAGTGGTTTTACCTGGCTCTACAGCTCTACAGCACCAATTTGGTAATTGGTATGATTTTGCAAGAACAGAAGCACCACCCCCAACAAAGACAACAACCACCGCAGCAATACAGAGCAACAATAACACAGTGAAGAAATTCACGAGCGAAAAGAAAATAGATCGTAGGTTGCATGATTTGGTGGAAGAGATATTGGATGAGACATTGGAGAGATGCAGATGTTTGATTGTGTGAATCCACGTTTCCATCAGCCTCGATCCAAGCAGGACTTTCACAGTAAATACAGTGCTCAGCAATTCTTGAGCGACCTCTGCATGACTAGCAATGAACGGATCGCCTCAGGCAACGTTCCAGTAGCATTTGAACAGGTTAGCTAACCACCACTCAACTGCAGGTTTATTGTTATGTGGTTCGCCAAAGGTTTCAATTCTATGTTGCAGGCAAATTACATTTGAAAAGCTTTCCGCACTGAAGTCATTGAAGTATCAGTGTTTCTCTACTTGTAGGTGTATGTGTTTTGTCTGATTCTTCTATATATATTTCTATATCCCTTGCTTTTTTTGCAACAACTGAGCGACCCGAAACGACCCTGCGCCATCCTGGTCCCCGTTTTGAGGATTGCTCCAACTGTCGCAAAGTCTATGTGGACATCAACGCCCATGCGATGAAACACATTGATGACCAGAACGAATGTTTCCAGGTGCCAGTTCGAATGTGTCAAAGGATGGAGCCAAGTTGGCTTTGGATTTGGCTTCAACAAAGATGATGTCCTTGGATGTCCTTGGGGCATCTTGGGGCCCCAGTTCAGGCATGTTTCTACAATGCCTCCAACCCCACAAGCGATTTTGATGGTTACAAGGGCTTTAGAATCGTTCCAGAGCTTCTGACAAAAGACTTGCAGGGACTGGAAGTCAAGCAGTTAGATTGTGACATATTGCTATCACCAAAGCCGTTGAGCCTGATGGGATTTTGAAGATCTTGACACAATTTGTGCGGATAGATGGGCGCCATATATCTCTACGCTGAGGTGATTTTGATGATGAAATTTTGGTGGCTGGATCCTGAACTGAAACTCACCGGTTCCGTTACCCTGTCCGATGGCAGCAAGGAGCCTCTGCTGGAAAGCGGAGTTGAGTCAATGACCCGGAAAAAAGCCTTAGTATTAATCGCTACAACCGCTACAAAAGGATATAAGCAATCTTAAATAACAATGATAATAATAATACTTATTAATAATAATAATAATAACATATATACGTGCATATATATATATATATACATATGTATAACTATATGCATGCTATGTATGTATGAGACGCTGACCACCCCCCAACTTTAAAAAATAATCCTTCAACTATTAATTTTTCAAAGGCCCAGTTGGGTTCAGAAAACCAGCTTTCAGCTGGGTACATGACGTACTTTCTTGTATGTATCACTCCCATGAATTTACTGAATTTAGGATTTCCCAATTGGGACGTAAAGCACCCTAATACACCACAGACAATCCCATACTTGAAGGACCCCTATAATCAAAGCCATCGTTATGTCGTCGTGAATTTCAGGTCCCGGTTCGTGTGTTCACGCCGGCAGCTGAATGATCATCCCAACGATCATGCCATTTTTTTAAAATATGGTTGGTGTATCGGCACACATCCACAGCATCCACAGTGTTCAATTTTTTGTTGCATCCGTGAGCCTCGGTGATTCATTGCCCCAATGCCATGGCTTATTTCCCCAGTGCTTCTTGAGGAAGTCGGGACTTTCTTGGAGCTGGCCGGGAATGGGGACCTGAAGTTGAAGTGCAAGCCCTCAGGGGAGGTGAAGACCTTCAAAAAAGGCGGCCCAGTTGGGTTTTGTCTGAAAATGTTGGGAACCTAAAATCTTGTGTTTGGGATTTTTGGACGCCCTGTTGGTGAAATGTTGGCCCCGGGGAAGAATCGAACTTGACCATTTTAGAGAATTTAGAGGGGCCAAATTTGAATCTTTGGGACGTGAAGGAAGTAAGATGGAACAAAACATGGTAACGGTCATAGGAGGCTGCTGGAAAGAAGATCATGTATCAGAACATTGTATATAGATAGAGATTATATTACCATTACCCTCAAACGTTGTGATGAATGGCCACATATGTTTGTTCGAAATCAAAGTAAGTATATAACCTGTTGAGTGATTCACCGCATGACTGGAGGTCACCCAGTAGTTGTGAGAGTCTCTTCTCTGTTGCTGCGTCCAGGGCAGTACCGGGATAAAACCATCGTGGAAAAAGACGACATGGAGGATCGCTTCTTTCCCCAGTACACCTTCACCAACATGCAAGGACTTGGATGGGATCCGCTTGTGGCCAATGCAAGTGTGTGGACCGCACGCAAAACATGTCAGCATCTATTGTTGCAGGTGTCACTCAGGTGTCACATGGTGTCACTGGAATTCCCAAGATTGCTTTGTAACATGTAAGATCAATAAAGCCAAGCGTGTTGCGACGCATTTTTTGCGCAAGGCGCATTTGTGCAGCTACAGCAAATAGTGGGATTTCCAGGTGGGAATTGAATGGAATTGAGGCCAATTTACCTACGCTCCGGTTGTTGGAAACAGGAGATGCCACAGTGATCCTGCCACCTCGCTACAACTTCGTGTGGAGCGATCATCGCGGCACTTTTGCATCTTGGAAGTATTTTTGTTGGGGTGTTCAGAATGAGGAATTGCAACATCTGGCAACCACACATTTTGCCAAGTTGTCAGCTTGAGAACCATTCGCCCTTAGTTGCATTGGATTGTTCTCTAAATGCGGCTCCCAAATTAAATAAACAGTCAACCAATTGTTTTGGGTGCCCTGGTCTTTGAAAAGCGAAAATGGATTTGGTTGATCAACAAATGTTTGGGTTTGAGAAAGGTGTGGAGCTAAGCTACACAGGGAGATTTCCGCACCAGAAACATCAACAAAAATGGAAAGCAAAGACTCCAGAGTCGACGTTAGGTTTCTTGGGAGCAGAAGATCGACGCGACCTTCTCTGAGAGTTGCTTTGGCGAGGGCTGGGGGGCTTATAGGTCCATCACCGGACTGGCAATAGGTAAATCATAAGCAAAATAGATAAAGATTGGGTAATTAGCATGAAAGATAGGGGTTTCATCAACCAAGGGGGTGGCTTTAGCCAACACTAGCAGTGGGACCAGCTGGTTCATCAAAACCCGTCGGATGTGAAAGGACGCCAGGAATTGAGGATATTGAGGGGTGATCACAGGTGGTTCACCTCTTAGGATGAACAGAGTTGGGATGTTCTGGGACGGTTATTCTATACTTACTATACATCTTACTACTCACTTCTCTCGCTTGTACCATCTTGTACCCCCATGTTGGAATTAAAAAGAGGACAGCATCCATTGACAATTGACATCTGTAGGTATGCACTTACCACACCAAGCACATGGCAACCAGAGCCAAGGTCTGGAATTACATTACTTTCCCTTGGACCGTCAGCTCTGTCGAATTAAGATCTTGGCCGAAAAAACCATCGAGGACTCAAAATGGAAAAGTGGAATAGCAAAACAAATATCAGGAATGCGCATTGTCCAAGAAGTACTGGGGATGCAAGGACATATATATATACATTGGGAATGGATCGAATTGATTCGCCATAAATGAAATGGATATTGTTAAATGATATGAAATGATATTATCTTAAGCATTCTTAAGCTATATATATTTTAAAATGCAAGTATCCCCACACTGTGCCATGGTCATTCTGATTTCTGTCTGGGTGTCTCTTTCTGCGATGTGTTATTCACTCTTGCTGCTTTGCCGTGATAAGCTACTTACTCATACGTCGGTAGTTTACAAGGCGATCAAGTTACCTGTGTTTGGTGCATAGGCGTTTGTCCCAGCTAGTGAGAACAACCCCGATCTAATCAGCAACATGCTGTTTCTTTGTGTGTAAGCCCATTGTGCACTTACCAGTTCCAGATGGTTCGCCCACGTGGTTGAATACTTGCATGGAAGTATTCCCGGGTTTGGTTTGGGGGCAGTTGGAATTCTGGCTTCGTTGAAACAAGAAATCAATAGAAATCATGGTTTCCTGTGAATGTTGGTGAAATCATGTGAAATCATATGAAATCATATTCCCGACCAAGTGAAGTATGGAATGCCTTCCCTTGACCCCGTGTAATGATGGAAATCCTTGTGTCTGACACTCTCCGGGGCAGCGCAGGAGTGTCAGTTTGTGCTCCTGAAGAAAGACAACACAGGTGCGGCAAAATAGCGAGACATCGAAAACTGTTTGACTTGCAGCATTGAATAAAGGACCGAATCTAGGGGTGCAGGGTTCAACAGGAACAAGATGGAACAAGTCAGTCCCATGCAACAATAATCTCATCGCCATGTGGCAGAAAGTTGCAGGTTCCCAAATGAAGCATAGTGGAGCTGCACTCGGATCATTTTTTGGAAGATGTTGACAACCACTCCATTAGTGTTGGCACTATGCCCCACTTTTGTTCATGAGATCCCTACTTTTTCAAAGTGACAATTTTTTTGGTGGTCATATAGGCCATACAGCGTATTCTTGGCGGTTCCTTTTCTCATCTGGCGTGGGAAATCCCTATGTGTGGCAATCCGATTCCAATTTTGTAGGGAAATCATCCCCCAAGCTCTCTCTGTGGACGCTTCCAGGTAACTTGAAGCAACACTGTGATACCTTCATAGTGGATGCTCGGCACGTTGGGCTTTGCTGCAGGGAACTCTGGGTGATTTGGAGAGTTTGAGCACCACAAACCGAGTGAAATGAACCGGGACAGCACCACTGAGGATTTTGACCGACCAAAGTGGGAATAACACCCAAAGAAGTAGATTGAAATCGGTGATATAGGACAAAGAATTGTGGCTCCGCAATAATTGATTTATAGATGCTGAAAAGATGTAAAGAGAATTTTCAATCTGGATGATGACCCTCCTCGGCCAAATGGTCCTCTGGTGATCTGTGGTGGACTTGGATGCCGAAGCTCCTGGGAATGATTTGAGCTGCAATAAAATCATTAAGGCCTTGTCAGAATACTGCAGGAATTTGGGACTCGTGGAGGTTTCTGATGGCAATGGCACGCGATGGCAACTGAAAGGCAATTTTGATAACTTTTGTCCCAGTGAAGATCATGCAATCAAAGACCTACTTGTAACCTTTGATGAATCCCCCAGGCATAGCTGCAGGTGTGTACATAGCAGATATACTCAGGCAAGGATTTTGTATATCATAGGGGTCTACTGGTAGGTAGGCTGAAGATGAGAATGGCAACTGCACCTGGAGTCCAGACATCCCCTCACCATGGGCTGACCTGCTTCAACCTGCTTCAACCTGCATCAGCCTGCATCAGCCTCAGGACAAGGAGATGCAGAGCCTCTGTCCTTCGTACATCCGGTACAATGACTATGAATCCTGGATGGAACGTTGGTGATTCATTGCTTGTTTCCTCACAAATATGTCGGGGGCACCAACAAGCGCAACAAGCGCAACAAGCGCAACGCTACAAAAAGGAATCTCACGTGCCAAACAATTGGTGTTTCATCGTGTTTCATCCCTGGAGAAGTTCACACAGGGTTTGCTTGAACCTGAAGAAGGTTTATTTTGATGTCATGCGACAAACTTGAAACACGAAATATCTCCTCATATCCCTCAGTGTCCAGGAGCAAGTGCAATCGTCGCCATTTCAGTGGCATTGAATGCAAAGTTTCAACTATTTATGAGTGGGGAATATCCAAAGCGCTTTCAAATTGCATGTGTTTAAATTTGTTTTGTTGGATGTTCGCCCATCATCCACAAGAGCCTACGATGAGCAACATTCTGTGTCACATCTCAATGATTTGTTTGGTACCTGTTGAAATCTGCCATGGGACCCTGAAGGGATGCATTTTGGAAAAAAAGATCGATACGGCCATGCTGGGAGTCCATGTTCAACGTGGTGAAGTATCACCAAGAATCATTCATAGCCTAGCTGTCATAATTGTTGGTACACCAATCTCCTTGTCCAAGGAGCTGCCTTTCTACAATCAGAGATCGATGGTGAATGTAATCTTTCACCTAGACCGAAAGGGTGACTACTACTTCAACAACATCTTGATGATGGTTTTTCTTGCGGCTTGGCAGCAAAGGCCTGAAGAACAAGGGTTGAACGTGCAAGTTGGTTGTGAGCAGCGAAGGAAGTATATACATATAATTGATTATCCTTATTCTCATGCCAATCCACATCGCTTTATATGATATGTGCATTGGTAAAATATGGTAAAATGATGTAACAGTTTAACATGATGTAGTTTATCGAATTTCATCAGAGTGCAGCTGTCGGATTTCAGCCGCAGCTCAGGTGAATGTCATGGCCCTCTGCGCCTTCGTCATTCCCCTGGAGGATGCCAGCGGGCGATTGGGCTTGGCACCTTGGATGAAGTTTATTGGAAATTACAGGGGGTACTTTGGGGGCATATGGATATATATATATATATACATATATATATATATATGGATTATGGAATATTATGGATGTTTATGGGGTTTTGGTATTAAGCGTATGGGGTAAGAGTTGAACTTGACCTAGATGTTGTTGAGTGTATGTCTCTCTGGTTTTGGTATGACCAAGACATTCTTCGGTACGTCTCGTTTATTTAAGTTGACAAACCCACAGATGTTACCATTTGCTTTTATTTGCTATATCTATACCTACAGGGGTGCTCAAGCCACAAATCACATGCGTGGATACTTACCATGTTGATGGCAATGCCTAGGAATATCCCATATCCCATTTACAAGGTATGTGGACAAGATCCGGAAGGTTTGCCACCATACGCGAGGTGATCCAAGAAGGGTTTGCAGGTTGTATATGAGCATCAAACATCGGCACGTGTGGACATGCATGTTTGACAAACTTTGTATTTTCCACAGCAAAATGTTGTGTGGGTGGGCCCGTTGACCCATACAGACTTCGGGTAAACTGCTGTGGGTTGAAGTCCGTGGCATGGTGAGATGCAGTACACGGCCATTATCGGCGAAATTGGAGTGCTTGGATCCATGACATCACTGGTAGGACAAGCCATTTTGAAGTTTGTCTTTGGTGCAAGTTGTCCAAGAGTCCAAACCAACTAAACTTGCTGACTTGTCCAGCACTGTAGGAATCAATGGTCGTTCAAAATTCGCATTATTGTTTTCCAGCCGGCGAGAGTCTTGCAGATCCGAACGATTAAGCATGAATAACCACAGATTGGCTCATACCCCTAGGATTGATGCTTTTGCAACATTTTGTATACTCATTTTGTATACTCATGATTCTTGGGAATCTCCCCTTGATGTTTAGATCAAAATCATTCAAAATCCCTATTCATCGAGGTGAGTTCCTGCTTCTTGGCGGTTCTGGCGTATCGCTACATCATCAACGAGATTCTGCCCCGCAAGGCCTACTTGACGGCAGCAGACAAGTACATCACCTTTGCATGCGTGTGACATGGCCCAGAGAATCCACCAGAACGTAGTGGGATTTGTGGGTGGGTACCTGTTGGCAAACAAATAGAGCATCCACAGTTCCAGATCCTGTTTCAAACAGTCCTTTAACCATTGCCTTGGATGAAGGGCACATGTTGGTACATTGAGGTGCCATAGTTAGGCCACGTCCATCAAAGGTGTCATTTGGGATGTCCGATTCGGGATGTCCTCCAGGGATGACCCATGAGCCTGTGAGGTTCCTCATTCTGATCTGCGTCCAGACCGTGATTTGCACATGTTGGCGATCACGGATCGATGCCGGGCGGAACATGTTGGAACATGTTGGAACATGATCCATTCGTAGTAATTAACCACAAGGCGACGGCTATCGACGGCTGGAATTGATTTTAATGATTACTAGTGGAGCGGTGCACTGAGACTAAGGTCCTACCGGTCCTATCATCTCTCTCGATCAGCCTGACAAGAGTTGGAAGATATTATGATATCATATGATATCATCCTATGATGTTCAGTCAAAGCCCTGCGGGTCAAAGATTCAGAGTCGCCCGCAGAGTTTGGTCATTGCTCAATCTTCACATATCTTCACATCAGGTGCACCTATCCTGTATATCCCAGTTATGCTTGGCATCACCCACCAACTACCCGACGAACTTCACAGATCATCCCAATCACCATTCAACTTGGGTAAAAACTTTTTTTGTTGATGAAATGTATGAAATGTCCGCGAGTGTTTTTGAAAAAAACCAAGGAAAAAATGGACCGCGACATCGATGAGGAATTGTTGTCCGCGAAGATGGCCAAGCTGCGGCGGAGACAGCGATTGGAATACCAAGATCTCTTGGAGTATTACGACTCTCACCTTTCTTTAACTTGCATTGCCGCATTGCATATCTTGTGGAACAAAAGAAATGTTTTCCACCGCATGTGTATATCGGTATTGATTCAAAAACCTCGCTTACCTGCAAAAACTGAAAAAGGATACTGCAGTCTTCTCACGAGAAATGGGCTATGTTGTTGGCAATACTCGCATGGTGATTATAAATTCCCAGTCTCTGGGTTATCACATGCAAAAGTCTGTGATGACCAAGTGTGGGTTGAGATAACCACCAGAAGTAGGGACATCATTTGAGACTTGTCCGAGAAAGAATGAGAAAGATGGGAAGGTGACCAACAAAATTGGAAGTATAGAATGAACATGGAATGGCTTTGGCAATGAACATGCATACGAGGATAGAGCCGACACGTACAGGCAGAACATGGCAGAACATAATCATGTATGGGATCCAGACTACAATCGGCATATGGCACGCAATGCAGAGACTGGACTCGGAGAGAAGACCAAAGCACAACCGCAAATCCGATCATTCTAAGTCATTAACTCTGCAATTTGGGGCGCAACATGGGGCAAGAACCAACGGGTCATAGCCATAGTGTATTTATCTACTGAGATTGGTGCGCCAAGCCCATCAAATCCACATTTTGTGTGTAATGAAGACAATCCTGGTACCTGGCAATGTGGAATGCGGCGATAAGGGAAGAAAATCTAAGAAACCGTACCTACATCAAGCATTAAGCATCATCAAGCCATGAGCCAGTCTTTGATAGAATCCGTCAAATTTAGGTGCCTTGTTAATCCTCTTTACATTGATTTGCTACATTAGAATCTTCCCGGCCCATACCCCAAACAACAAAACAACACAAAACAACCATTTCTATTCAGGGTACTGTGACAGTATGGAAACTGAACAGTTCGGGTTTTGGCATCTGGGGCATCCAAAGCTCCTGGGTGAGGACATGATGGCGGGAGTGTTCTTGAGTTTGGCCTGGGTCGCCTGGAATATCTATCTGTGGTGTTTATGGAAATGGTCCAAACGTGACTTGGAATGCAATGAATCGGACGGATTGCGCTTGAATGGGAAGGAGATCTCAAGGTTGAGCAGTTTTAACCCGAACCAGTTGGCTTGCAGAGCAAATGGCTCCTGCAAGGTGAAAGCATGCCCTGGAATACTCAACAAAAAGATACAAAAAGATGCTTTGATGAAGGTGAAAATTCTCATACCCCAAGAGGGGATGGCCAAATATAGCCAATTGGCCAACATGTTACGGGTAGAAAGCTCCAAAGAGGACCATTCTGAGGACCATTAGGATGAGAATAGCAGCTGTTAGCACCTCTTAGCCAACATTATTGTTCGTTCTGTCCACTATTTGGTTGGACATATCTCTCAGCAATGCCACGGTTCGGTTAGGTTCGGTGTCCATGAACCTACCAGACAATCAGACTTTGTTTGCTTCCTACACTTCGGTTCCTGAATGGTCCAGGATATCAAAAAGGGAACTGCATTGCCGGGCAAACCCCTTGGCGCACACCGAATGTTTTTCAAGCGTTAAGATCTAAAGGCGGTCCGGCCCATTAAACTGGCCCAAAACTGTCCCTTTGTTTGGGGCTGTTTTGGGGTTGTCCTTGAATCTCCATGAAGGTCATGAAAGTTCTCATGATATCAATTGATACATATTGATACTATATGATATATATATATACACAGTATATCATATACTATATATATATATATATCATATGATATCAAATTATATCAAATGTCATCATTGTATCTATTTTTGTACCACAGGAGCCCTATCTCACCTGTCTAGGTGAGCCGTGGCATCGCGTTTACGCCAACAATGAGGAGCCCTATGCGCCGGTGGAGGAATGCACTGCGTGTGGCCTCCGCTGGTTGGCCAAGCAGGCCACCCACACAGATCCCAAGTGCACGCACCTGGGCGGGAAATATCCAGAAATCAGAAATCCAGACACATTGTGACATGAATTCACATGAATGTTCACTAGGGAAGATATGGGAAAATGAGAAACCGAAGCGTTAAGTTGCTGATCTAGTATTTATCAAGATTTCTAAGCATTTACGAATTGTGCTTTTGAATGAGTCAGTCATTCAGGAGTTGGGTGTCCGATGAAGTTGTGAGCATCCCATTTGGATCTACTTGGCACGCTGATGTCTTCACCTTGGCCCCGATTCAAGGAGGTTTACCTGCCATACTCCCAGAATATCCAAAAATTCGGATTGATACAGCCTACTTGGGCGGTTCACATCCCAATCCACTGAGGCAGTGTTGCCCCGACAAAGATTGCGGAGCACAGAAGGATCAGGTGCGCAAGATCTATTTGACGCCCAAGCAGCTGCCTGAGCCCTTCGTTCCCCCGCAACCGTTGCCAGATGGCCCAAAGATTGGCTAAGAATGGCTACAGCAAAGTTGTTTTCCATATTTGTCTGATGTTGTCTGTGTGACAATACATACTTTGATTTCTTTAAGAATTGGGGATGCCTCATGGATTTCCCAACTCTCAAACCATCAATCGGTGGATGACTTTTGGGGTTCCCACTTTGGAGACCCCGTGCCAATATGCTGTTTGGACTTGCAGGTCCGCCATTTGAACAGCCCGGATTCCAATTGGAACCAGCCATTTAGGTGGGTGTGGGTCGAGATTCGTCCGAGAGCTTTGCACACGAACGCCATCAATGCCATCTAATCAATGCCAACTTTGACCCTACCCAGATCAGAGACCTCCAAGAGGTCTGAAAACCTTTCGAAACAATCCCGGCGCGCTACTTCGTGGAAAAGACCGCATGGACGTTTTTGGGGTTGACGCGCAACGGGTGGGTCATTGATTAGATTCGTCTTGGACCGTCCTGTTGCAAGCTCAGGAAGTTAGCACGTTTCTTGACGACTAACCATATAAAAAAGGTAATGAATTATAATTATAATGATAGGTCGAGTCCAGGAGTCCATTGTTGCGAAATAGGTAACTTCAGGAGGGGTCCTACTTGGCATGAACCCAAGAGCGCGGCAGGTGGTCAGCTCAATAAATTTGGTCGGCAAGCCCGAAACTCGGGTAATAACCTCATCACTTGGATGAAGCCACATGTGGATTGCGTAGCTCCATGGGCTCCATGATCGTTTTAACAGTCCCACAATTTCTCGCTTGGACACTTTTGTGTGCGTGGGTGGGTGTGTTTGTGTGTTGGTCAAATCCTCATTCCCAACATGTCTCAACTGCAATGCTCATGAAAGGGGATTGGCAACTGTCCCATGTATTCCTGGGACAGTGCTGTTTGGGACATGTGTCACTGACCTTAATGGTGATCCACGGAGGCATCTACGAAGCTCTAGAGCTTCGTGATGGCGAGAAGCGATTGCTGGGCAAAGGTGTGTTGCAGGCGGAGCACAGCGGCAGGGAATGATTGTTTGTGGTTATGCAAAGGAAACGGGGGGAGGAACCAGTTTGATATTGTTCGGCTAGTTGGTCCATACCGAAGAGTAGTCCCTTGTAAATAGTTGGTTGAGAGTCATGATGTTTGTTCGTTTTTGAATGTGATAGTGTTTGATCCCTGATATCCATGTTTTTGGATTTATCAATCTCTCCTCATGAGAATAGCTGCATAGCTATTTTGATCGGTGAAATCCTGGAAGCCCACCACACAACCATCCAAAGGCAGTGGCAAACGTCAATGACATCATCGCACCCAAATTGATTGGCATGGAGGCATGGTTGCGACATCTTGGATGGCCAACACAGCGATGTGCCAAGTCAGTGGCTACACACGCCAGCTATCAGGTCGTGTATGAGAAGCATTTGGTAAATAGAAAAGGAGTCAAGAACATCAAGAACCCTGTTCCCATCCTAAAACCTATCCAAAAATCAGTAGATGCTCACTTCCAGCTTGGTTAGCTAGAGAACACGTCTTTTTAAATATGATATGGATGTGGGTCCAACACAATTCAGCCAGATTGGCCCCAAAGAAAACATATCTCCATGTCCAATGCTTGAATCCCCTATATTCGTCAGTCGCACCCATTGTTGGATATACTGAATCTATCTGTCCAGATTGTGGTATTGACATGTATTGACATGTATTGACAGGTTGGATGCCATGCTGCCAATTGCTGTTGGAATCTGTTGGATGCCAAGGGTTTTCACCAAAAAAACAGGTGACCAAGCAGACGGAGATCGACAAAATGATGGTGGAAAGCTTGGCCACTTGGCGTATATCACATACTCATTCATGGCCAGATACCATAGGAGACTGTTCACTGTCAAATCCATTTTTGACAAAGTAAAATCTTGAAATGAATTTGCAATTTTTTATAATTTTTGAGATTGTTTGTCAAACATGAAGTTTCAATGAAATCCCCCCTGAATCAAAATCTGCCAGCTGTCCTGCACCAGGATGGCTCCCAGAACGAGTGGGGCTGGTCCAAGGCCAAGTTGGGCGCCAATGCCATCCTGGTGCCCTGGCTGCCCTGGCTGTGTTTTCAATCAGAATAGCTTTGAAGATGGGAAAAGTGTGGACAATTTCAGGGTGAAAAAACTGAACACTTTAATTGTTCCATCAAGTTTGTTTTTTTTGTGGGATATGCCCTAGCTACAAACACAAAATGAAATGTGAATGTTGCCCACAAGAGTAAGGAGTTTATGCTCACAAATCTGGCAGGGCATCTAATGTAGTCCAGCCAGCATCGAGATATACATGAGGATATCCTTGAGAAGCAAACAGACATTAGGTGCAATGACCACCAACGGCGTAGAACCACCCAAACATGATCTTCACATCAACATTTGTTTATTGATATTGCAGAATGCATTCCATTTTGACCATACCTGTCAGGCATTTTGACTTGCTGCAGATTTCACATTTGCCGATTTTCTGTAGCTGCTTTTTCTAACTCAAGCCGAGCACAACCCCGAGAAGGA
>Ga0126342_10000834_pt1 | contig 38425 bp, 26 predicted proteins | sample Cyp1metagenome_FD_92528 | JGI IMG/M metagenome (GOLD analysis project Ga0126342, IMG submission 92528) | Coral microbial communities from Lord Howe Island, Old Settlement Bay, Australia - Cyphastrea 1 metagenome | ecosystem: Host-associated > Invertebrates > Cnidaria > Coral ...
GTTAGGGGGGGCAGTAAGCAGAAATACATTTCAGTGCCGGTTACTGTGAACCCCCAATGTTGGGATCTGCTAACCACCGGGCGTGGCCGAACGTCTGCTTACTGGCCGACAATGACTATAATTATATTTAATTATATATAATTATATATAATTATATAAATACATATATTACTAGACTTAACAATGAACTATGATATTACTAACAGATAGTTCCAAAAAAAGAAACGATTTTTTGAGGGTCCCTCTGCCTTTGTGAGGTCATGTCATCACTGGAGCTGCCAGCAACCACCAGAGGAGTGTGGCTAAGTCCCCCCTTTTGTGAGTTAAGCGCTACATATAATACCCATGACGGATCCATGGTGCTGGTATATATGCTAACATAAAGGGGGTATATTGATGGGATCCATGTTACCATATATAGCAGCATCATGGATCCTATGGGATATGAAAAAACGAGCAGGGGTATCCTCTAATATACTAATCCCATCATGCTAACGATCGGATCCCACCCAGGGGTTTTAGTCTATGGTTACTAACCAGTTCCGAGCAGTGGAAACCTCTAACCCGACTTGCCCTGATCTTTGATGAGATGAGCCACCAAGTTCGCGTAGTTCAATGGAGTTCACCCATTGATGGGATATTCCCAGGTATTCGATTCGACTCGTATGGGATTTCACCACCTTTGTGTTTTTTCCGCTTGAGACTGGCGAAAGTCATCATGTTATTCCACCCCTTGAAGTATGGAATTCAAGTTCTGAAGTCCCTGTGAAAGGTGGGCTGACAATGCCTCACAACAGATCTTTTGAACGATTTGAACGGCTGATATGCCAGAAATGGTGAGATGGTTTTACAAGTTCACATTCACCGATCCTGTAGGAATATCACCATTTTTTGGAGACCCCATGAGCGACTAGGAAGATGCACAGCTGGGCAGGATCCTAATTGGGAAATGAGCACCGGATACATCCTACCCACAAAATATAGACTGATCATGTCTGATGTGGTAAACTCAATAGATCTCAATACTAAACCAACCATTGCGGATGCCTTTTACCACATATATGGTAATTTCGGGAAAGGTTTAGGTGCTGAGTCTACCAAATAAATAGCGATTTGTTTGACCATGGGATTTGATGGGAACCCCATTTCCAGACTTCAACGGAATTTGACTCTCCCATGTTGGCAGAATGCGGCTGCAGGAACGCCAAAGCATTTGCAAAGGTGTTTTGCGATCTCTGCAGCGGTTTGTGTGGTTGCTCTGTCGAGAACTAACTCCTTTTAAAAACTCGAGCAGTGTTGAAAGCTCCAATGATTGTGGTGTATTGGGAGGCTAGACTTCCACAAGACTGCATGTTTAAAATTAGATGATAAGAGTCCCGAGTTACTATCCGATATAAATGATTTGCACCCTTGTTTACATTGTGCATATGATGTATTGATAACATTATATATTGTTTTTGTTCATGTCATGAAATTTATAGTTCATAACATATACATCTCTTGCAAAAAGCATCATGTACAGTTCCCGAACGCGTTGTAGAATGTTGTATATATGTAATATACAGGAATGGAACAATAAACACCATTTACCAGAAAAGCAAATTACTGTAGTCATGCAAGTAGAACAACTATAGTACAGTATACAATATATCGAGCATTTGGGTTGGTCAGATCGGTCAGATCCCGTTCAACTTGGATCATCCCACTGCTCGCTGCTGTGGTTAAGAACCGTAGTTACCTATTGATGGATTAACCCGGTTGGGGGACTTGCTAACGAGGGTCACAAAAAAAATAGTTACCAAGCGGAAATTCCTCCAATAAATTACCAGTTTGTGTACATAGTACATGTGTGTTGGTTGAAAAGCCACATGTGTGTTGTTTGAAATCGCATGTTGGTTTGTTGAATCCCAATTTTCTGGCTGTCAGATTCCGGATTGTGTGGGTGAAAAATAATTTGTTGTGTTCGTTGTCTTTGGAGTAGTGGATTTGACCCAATGCCACACTATCATACACTAACATACACTAACTATATAATTTAATATTAGGTGCTAATCATCTAATCTTGGTTGATGAAGTTCAACTTATTTTGATTGAATCTCATTGTTGTCCACCTAAGAAAGGCCCAGTGTAATTCACCCCCCTTTGCAATACCGAAATTAGAGGTGATTGCCAAAAGCTTCAGGCTAAACGGCTAAATAAGATTAATTAAATAAGTGTAATATATATATATATGAATGTGATACCAATCCAAAAAATTGGAGGTGTTCCCTATCTATCTTTGCTCGATCAAGTGTCCCATGTTTTCACCCCGAAACACTAAACATGTCTCCACGTGGTTCTCTGGCAGAGGCGGGTGCAGATCAAGCCTTGCGGGGCTTTGCGGGGAGATATGTGCAGGATGGTGAGGCGTGTGCGGCGTGTGCGGGTGACAAAAGGGCCCTTGGAAGGGGATCTTGAAAATCAGGTTTCCATTTAGTTCGATGATTTATGCTGATTTCCAGTAATTATTGTTTCTGAATAAGGCAATTTTCGATATCTACTTCAAAGTACCAGAAGGTAGATGGGGGGGTTCCTAAGTCATGGGGATCCACAAGTCAAAAAAATAAGTTTCAATATGTTTCAACTTTCCAGGGTCTAATGACTTGCATGATTTGGGGGGGTACACCCCATTTAAGGAAATGGCTATGGGTCAAAACCCTGGTACCTAGTGAACCTTCAAATAGCTAGTAAATAGATCTTCATCCCACTCAAATTGATAGCAATAGGTTTTGACCCACCCCCAAATCACCTAACATACCTTCTGGTAATGTAAAGTAGCTATGGAAAATCACCTAAATCATGATAAATCATCGAACTACCAGGGCCATGGCTTCTATATAGCTACGCTAAATGCTTCCAGGAAATGTTCCTATATTTTGACAGTACTGCGTGTGTATATCCAATAGAGGTGGATTATTTCATGTGGTGATCATATGTATTACATAATTATTACATGCAATATACCCACTCTTTGGAACGATTAGAGAAAATGACATTCTAATCCGATCTGAATATAATCATATCACATAGTCACAAACACAATGTAATCACTCTCATAACTGCCTTTAGGGAAAAAAACAAACATCTGATATTTGCTGAAAACAAAAATAGCGCTTTGAACTGGAAGTGAGTAAATGGTAATTTCTAGTAACACACTATAATTTACTATAAGTATAGTATAATCGATGTAAACTACACAGCTTCCTGGCTCATTCTGGCAACGTTCGCGCATTCTGTCAGCATCTACAGGTACTGTAAGCCCCCTAATAGGAAACGGACGACAGATGATATCCCCATATTGGAAGATGGTCACCCCCCAAATCGTAGGCCTTTCACATAAAAAATGTATATATCCCGGCAAGAGACCCCAAAAAGTGGTGGGGGAGCGAAAGGATAATGTATTACAATGCTGATGATGATCTTAATAGCGATGATAATGTTAATGGGGATGTTGTTGATGATGATGGATGCATGAGGATGAGGATGAGGATGATGATGATGATGATGATGATGATGCCGATGATGATGATGATTATGATGATGATGATGATGATGATGATGGTGATGGTGATGATGATGATGTTGTATGATGCATGATGGATGATGGATGATGGATGATGAATGATGAATGATGGATGATGATGATGATGATGATGATGGTGATGGTGATGGTGATGATGATGATGTTGTATGATGCATGATGGATGATGGATGATGATGATTTCGATGATGATGATGATGATGAGATGATGATGATGATGATGATGTTGATGATGATGATGATGACGATGACGATGACGATGGCGATGGCGATGATGATGTTGAGGAGCATGATGTTGAGGAGGAAGACCGATCCCAAGACCGGGAAGCACACTTTGTGCGAGCCTGCGCAGTCGAAATACACATGAACATTGCACAAGAGCTTTTGTCCAGAAATTTACAGGGAAAATACCGGCCGCTAATCCCGCGACACCTGGTTTGTGCCAGCCTGCGCAGTTGAAATGCACACGGACATTTCACCAGAGCCATTTTGTATGGAAATTTAGAGGAAAAATGGCCGCGGACACCTCCGGGGATATCGTTTTGTGCGAACCTGCGCAGTTGAAATGCACATGGACATTTCACAAGAGCCATTGTGTGCAAAAAAATACAGGGAAAATGCCGGACACGCCGGCTACCACCTCGATTAACCACCGGGCCTTAACTGTTGCCGTAAGAACCCCTCAGTGTGGCCACACTGTTTGAGGAAGTATGGATACCGAGAGTGCAATCCCTTGTAACTTGACCATGGTAAACTTGTTATTCCCATTGATTCGCCATCCTTTTGAACAACTGGTTGGTTCTTAGAGGCTTCCCCAATTAACCAAGAGGTACACGAAAAAACTCTAATATACTACTTGTACCACTAGGAATGGCCCTCTATTTTTTCCCTAAAAGAAATGATTTTGGTTACCACAGGTGGTATAGCCAGTCTGTTTGGAAGGTCGCTGCAGCTGTTACGGGTGCTTTCGCCTCCTACCTGCAGTTGAGCCGCAGCTGAGGAAAACCATCCCATTTCCTGGTGGGTTAAGCATCAAACATTGGGATTTATGCCAATCGTTATACGGATGTGGGTCAAAATGGAAGACCGTTAAGGGGACCACAGATGTGAATGTCTAGTTGAGTATTAACCATCCATAATTTTGGGGTACCTAATTTTGACCCATACCCATACATTGTTATCCATATTTAAGCATGTTCAGCCAGGAATCTCGGATTTGTGTGTCTGAAAATGGGTAGTATATATATGTATATATGCCAATTCATGGCAGTCTTGATACGGAAATGGATGATGAAGCAGTAAATTTTGGTGGTTTCCCATATATTTTCAGACAAATCCAACAGAAGACTTTGTGCCAAGACTTTGAATGGTTGGTTCTGATACCCGCTGGCAATGACTAACGTAGCGAACTCGAAAATCACTATTTTTTGCAGGTAAATCATCATAATTCATCTAGAAATGGTTCATTTTCCATAGCAAAATGTTACTGTATATAAATTATATATAATATATATATATAGTATATTTACATAAATTTACATCAGAGAGTAGGGGATTCTGATATATTTTGAATAAGCTTTAGCTGGGTCGTCAAGTTATTTCTATTTTTTTGATGTTTATTGGAGATACTTATCACCAGTAGTGGGAATCCCGTTCTCATCCAACCAGTATAAAGAGAAAACAAAGTTTGAACTGCTTGATGTGGCCACGGCGACCCAGAATTTCAAGCTTCTCCTAATAATGTGTCATTTTATCGCAATTGGGTGTATTCCAGTAAAACAGCATACCATGAATGTAGATCATCTTTCCAGGGAAACAATGGGTTTTCCACATCTACTTGAGTTTACCCAGAGCCCATTTCTGAGATGGCCTCAACAAAATGTGCTATACAACATTATATAATAGATATATTCCCAAATCTGTAAATACGTTTACATGGGGTACCCTCTGGTAATTTAACTTTGGCACATCAACAATATTTATAGGCCAATCATCTATAAATGGCCCATTTTCCTATAGGGGTAAGGATATGTGTTTTTCACATATATACCTCCTAGGTGTTGTAAACTTTGTCTCAGATATTAAGTTTGATGTCGGGAAAAATGCTACCTGACAGGGTCCTGGGGTCCTGGGTTGCCAAGATCGGCCTGTGTCGTCTTCATTTTGTGGAAAATCCCATGATCTTCCCATCATGGTTGGTTATCCCACTGGGCGCCCCATGATATCCAACTATATCCCCATTATCAAAGCACCATGCCCATTATATATCATCATTATTATGTCCCATTGGGTTCGAAGCGCTTGGAACCGCGTGACACTTGTCATTGCAGCTGTAGCTTCACTGGCTCACAACAGCTCTAGCTTCGACGAGAGACATCGATCCGGCATGGCTGTGCGTAGGAGACTGGGGGCCGACAGGGCCCGCATGCTGTGATCCCTGAAGTTGTGCGCTTGCACTCAGACTCTGAGACTAGCATAAACTAGCCATTCTTGATGGTTTTTGTATGTTCTTGTCATGGGCCAAATTCGATCAGGTGTGCAATTCGTTGTTCATTTCTGGTATTCATCGAGAATTTCGTGACCAGTTCGTGGTAGATCATCGGGATCACCTCGGGAAATCCTGACCCAGCAGCAACAATGCCGTGAAGCCAGTGGCTGCCAGTCCAAGTTCCTGAATTTTGCCACCAAGTCAGACCATGTCAGACCAAGTCTCCGGGCATTTCCGTGGCCACTGTGAAGGAGCACCGGGCTGTGCAGTTTGCTGCTGCTCTTTCTGGGCGCACGAACCTTTGTGAACTTGGTGGGGGACCTCAGGCAAGGCTTGTGGTTACATGGTGCCCCAAAATGTGTTCTGCATTTTGTTCCAGTAGAAATGACATAACTGCTGGATCTAAGATTTTTAATATGTCAAACTACATCTCAAAATTGCTACTTGGGTGTATATTAATATAAATAAAGCAACAAACATAACCGAAAAAGGTCCCCACCTTGCGGTCTTTCGTGCAAAGATTTGGTCATCTTGTGCAATACACAACGTTTTTTGTTGGTTGATGATGGTTGTATATATATATATAATTATATATATATACACATTATATATATAATATTATATATATACATAATATACATAGGTTATTTTGCAGATGCTTTCAGGGGATTATTCAATGATTCTCGTTGTGCAATCAGGGAATCATGCCCTTGGAAGCTGTTACCGGAAATACAACAGGTAAAGTCACTGCTGGGATGTGGGCCAAACTCAGACTCTGAACATCTAGAATCGACATGGTAGCCATATGTTGACCCACTTGGGAATGCCCAGAGCACCTTAAGTTTCAACGATGTGTTTCCTTTTCAACCGGATGAAGATCCTAAATTACTCATAGGTTGAAATTTTCCGCGGTGAAGCCACCAACCATTGATAAGTATTGGCTAAAAGTATCATCCGCACGGGGGAAAAATTGATCATCTTACCCCCTTATTTACCAAAATTGTCCAAAATTAACATCCTTTTTTGGGATTGCTCCCTGTCAATTGGGTCGGGCGTTAAACAAAAAACACCTGTCGCAGTTTCCCATGTTTCACCCAGGCTACAGCACCCGCAACACCCCGGGTCTCCTTGCGAGCGTCGATTATGGCGGAGGAGGGATGTTATGGAAAAACCCAAATCAATATCGGTATGTACATGAAAAGAAACCTACCGGTATTATGTCTCAAAAAGATAATACTATACATAGTTTGATATATTCTGTTTTTTTAGGTACAGGATCAATACAGTAGTATTTTCAAGCTGCCATTCGCAGAAATGAGGCATGGAGCATTGGCGTTGCTACTTGTAACTCTCCGAGATTCCCTAAAGTGATGAAAACTAAATAGAAGAAATCCATCTGAATTTGTCTGAAAATAGGCTACCCCTAATTTGGCAGTGTTTCATCATTTTCCCATTGACAAAGCCAGGTATTGGAGGTATACAACTGTATCAGACACACCTGCATCCATTATTCATTGCTTACATAAACTGAAATCCTATTTAGCTGTTAAATCAGTTTTTTTCACAACTTCTGATGCTTAAATCCCTGGAATTCTCATCATTTCTCATCCACTCAACAAGGTCAAGCTTCGTTTTTTCCCCTACCAGGGTATATAGGTAGATCTGCCTCTTCTTTGAGGATCCACTCTGCCCTGAAGGAGACCAAGACAGCCAGAAAACCACAGCAGAAGAAGGTCAGGAGACCTACGGCCAACGGATAGATGGATGGATGGATGGTAAGTTTCAAAAAGATTCACAAGCAAAATCCTAATAAGATAGTGACCAATTTGTGTTTCTATTTTTGGAATATTGCTATATATACAACATATTCATAGTTGGTTGGGCCCCAGTTCGTGAGCTATGTGACATGATGTTGGTATGTATAAATCATATTTCACCAGGGTTTGTGGATGTTTGTGGTAGATATACCCTAAACTAACACATTTATGGAAAATGGAACGTTTAGTTCAATGATGTACCTACAAAACCATGGATATTTTCCATGGCTATGTTAGTTTACCTGGGAGTAATATAGTTGGACCACGGCCTTTAGACGGCCGTTGTGTTTTGTTGGGGTGGGGTGGGGTGGGGCATATATTAACGTTCATGTGAACTTAAGTAGTGTTAGTGTAGGGTCAGCCATGTCGCGTGGAGGAAATGATCGCAGCGGTTGGGGCCATTGGAACGAGTTGATTGGTCCTGGAGATGGCCCAGCAGCGCCTCCCGGGCAGTATCAAATAGGGGATAACATCCCCTGGGACCGTCTAGGTCCTATGGTGCCCCGACCCACAACCTATCGCAAACGCATGGAGGAATTGGAGCATGCCCTGACCTTCAAAGGCGACCTTGAGATTATGCAGTGGATTATGGTGAACCTTCGCACATCGGCATCTCTTATGAGCATTACATGCACATATTGGGGGGGGCCTAGTGGAGATCGCGGAGTTTCTGGATGACCTCCACTTCGCAATTTGCGGAGAGATTCAAGAGTACGTGAAAGACCTCGCACATGAAGTGCTACGCTGTGGCTGTCGGTTGGGGTATGTATTCATGGGTGGGGGGTGGGCTGGGGTAGGGTGGGGTGGGATAATAACGTCACTGGCTCTCTCACACATACGTCATGCTACACTACTGTACATTCTCTTGGACTTCCACGCGTACGTCATGCCACGCTACTGGACGTTGTCTTGGACATCCACACATCTGTCATGCTACGCTACTGGACGTTCTCTTGGACTTCCACACATCCGTCATGCTACGCTACCGTTCGTTCTCTTGGACTTCCAGGTGTACATCATGCTACGCTATTGTACGTTCTCTATCACCCACCCCTAAAAATGAATTTAAGGGGGAAGAGGTTAGGAAAAAAAAATACATTTATCGTCTTCCAAAAATTGATTCCCCAGGGCCCCCCCTAAATACATTATTTGAGGGGGGTGTCCGAAAAATATAGGATCCATGGGTCCGGACCAGGATCTTTTATTTTGGGGGGTTGTTTCATACATTTTACGGGTTTGGTTTTTCAAGGATCTTCGGGAATGTCACATTTTGTTTCTGGGGAATACCCTTCTTTGAAAAAGTATTTTGGGGGGGTTGGGTAGACGAAAAGCACATCATTTTTGGAAAACGGATTTTATACATCTTGCTAAGGTAGTCGTTGGTACCCCCTGCAAAGCATACATTTCAGCATATTTCTGGGAGGCTTTGGTGCACGGCCAGGTCAGGTTCAACAGGGTTCCGGGAGGCTTTGGTGCAGAGCGAGGTCAGACTCAACAGGGTTCCGGAGAAGGTTCCGGAGAAGGTCTGGGAGGCTTTGGTGCAGACTGCCAGGTCAAGATTTGCAGCCTTTATATAACTCACGGAAACCCAGCTGAGGTGTTTCCAGCGCTTGGCTTCGCAGCAGGCTTTAGAAAGATTTGTCAAAATAAAATGCTGCGGCTGTTGGGGATACCATCGAAGCTTATTTTTAGGTGACCCCAGGTATTCCCAGGTGATCTCCTGGTTTTCACGGGTTTCAGTAGGTTTCCCAGGAAAAAAGAAATCAACTGGATTGAGGTGCAGAACCCCCATGCTTGCATACAGTTAGAAAAGTTTATGTATCCATTGGCTCTTGTCAGCTGTACCCCCCACAGAGCATACATTTTCAGGTTCAATACCCCTACAAAGAATAATTACATTTCCCGCATCTGACACTCACACATGCATCATTTTGAGGGGTTACCCGGGGTTACCCCCCTAGTTCCCATACGTTTTTGGCAAAAAGTGACGGGTTAACCCCCCTCATGATGTCCATACAAATGAAAAAATGTAGGATCCACCCCCCCTACTCCGGAACCAGTTGAGGTCGGGATGTTCTCTTGGACTTCCATGCATGCGTTATCTTAGGTTCTTACTGCAGTGGGCGTTGCGTTCATACCTCCATAGTGATCAAGAAGATGAAAGAAATGATGATGATGATGATGATGATGATCACCGATGATGATGATGGTGGTGATGATGATGAAGTAGATGCTACGCTGTGGCTGTCGGATGGGGCATACATTCACATGTGAACTTGCGCGGGAATTAGATTCGACGCGGTGTCTGTCGGTTGGGGCATGCATTCACGTTCATGTGTGAGTGCACATGAAGTAGATGCACTTGGTGGGTCGGGGTGACACAATATGTATTCATGTGGTGCTGGCGATCAAGCTTGCAGAATCCAGATCCAAATAGGTTCTTGGAAGAACTTGAAGCGCTGCTGTGGGCAAACGACCGCTGAAAACATGTGAAAACAAATTAGTTAGGGGGGGTGAAGAAAACCCCATAATCTGGTCAAATTAGGACCTAAATTTTGGAAATAAGCTTGGTGTGTCATCTTGTGCAAACCTGCTTTGTTGTGGTTTCAAGTAAGAACAAATCCAGCTTTCAGGCTCCATCCATGCACTCGAAAGAGTGGTTGCAGTTGGTGGGTTGCAATAGTCGCTGCTGTGGTGTCATGGTTTAGCAGCAGCTCGGCAGCTTCTTCAGCAACAGGAGACACAACAAGCACCGTAGACAGCTGGTTGTTGGGCCGCTTGCAATGACCGGCTCTTCTGTGACTTGCTAGGGCTGACACAGCTGCGCTTGTGAAGGGTGAACCAGAGCAAAGCGCAGAATTTCAAACCGCGTATGTTTTAGAGTTTTTCAACCCAAAAAGGTCAAAAACATATGCGGTTTGAAATTCGAGGTCATAGCTAATAGTTTTTTCATTTCGGTAGCCGCTATAGTTTCATTCTAAGAACAGCAGAAAAAATCGAACTCACGCAAGTTGGCTTAAGAGATTGAGAGAGAAAGAAAAAAAAAATAGCTAATAGTTAATAGCTAATTGATTTTTGAGCCGCTATAGTTTCATTCCAAGAACAAACAGCAGGGGGAATCAAACCCAAACAAGTTAGCTTAAGAGTCTGAAGTGCTTCCAACTGAGCTATAAATGTTCTGGTTACACCAACAAACATGAAACCTAAGAAGCAAGGAGAACGCAGTGCTGTGGCCAGGGATATCGGGGTCGAAAACTACAGTGAGCAAACGACACACACACACACACATCTCTCTCTATCTCTCTCTCTCTCTCTCTCTGTCTCTTAAGCCAACTTGCGTGAGTTCGATTTTTTCTGCTGTTCTTAGAATGAAACTATAGCGGCTACCGAAAGCAAAAAACTATGACCTTGAATGTCAAACCGCATATGTTTTTGTTTTTTTTTTGGTGTTGAAAAACTCTAAAACATACGCGGTTAGAAATTCTGCGTCTGACGCTGCTTCACCTTCACAGCCGCAGCCGCGTCAGTCTTAACAAGTAACAGCAGAGCCGGTCATTGCAATCGTGCCAGCAACCAGCTGTCTACTGTGCTGTTGTGTCTCCTGTTATTGAAGAAGCTGCCAAACTGCTGTTACACCATGTAAGCAAATCGGCAACTTGAATCTATAATCTTCAGGCGCGGGTAGAAACGGGTACAATGAAGCATGTGCAGGTCAAAACGAGTTTGACGTCAATTGTTAATTTCGTAATTTCCCGACGTCAAACTATTTCAGTGTGGAAATAACGAAATTAGACCCAACTACCGCGAATTATTTAATTTGGGCACAGCAAAACGATGGTTTCGTGTAGGCGACTATATTCATCTTTCTGCTTGGAACTAAGGCGTTCACGGCCTTTACACTAAAATCACGCGAATTCCTATTGGCACGAGCACATCAAACATGATCAAAAACATCCCATGAATCAAAAAAACGCACACGGCCATCTAAGGGCCATGCTCCTAGTTACTGACGTTTATAGAGCAACAACAATTCACTATGGGGCGCCACACCGATCCTTCCACGGGATGGTGTCGCAGGAAACACCTCCCATTGCCATGGAAATTTGTTGGTTTCGAGGGTACTTCCAGTTTATCTTCTGGGAATTCATGGTGAACCTCAAACTATTCACTCGGAGTTTGTTTTTGTTTTTTGTTCATTGAATCCTTGAAGTTAATACTTGTTTCGGTAAAAATCGGGTCTCAACATGTGAATCCCTAAGACCCATGCTTAATCACAATGATTCCTTCTAAACTGGCCGTTTGTGACCATGTTGGTTGCTTCTCGTTTTGAGAGACCCTAATCTTTAAATCCACAGTTCTTCCATATGCATCCACTGCATCCACATGCGAGTCTAGAAGACGAGCAGGATGTTGATTCCCTTGCGCCCAGAAAATGACGAGCACCAGATCGTTCACTACTTCTAGTCCTTTATCCCCTATTATCACAGCCCCGTCCCCAACAAAAAATCTGGAGGAGCATTGGACATAACTGGACCTAAACATGTTTTGTGTTTTTTTTTTGTGGCATGATTTCATATTAAGCGTCAACGATGAACACAGACCCCAAAAGGGTCAAGATGCTTCATCCTGGCGCGTGAGTCTCCCAATCATAGGAGGAAGATTTGCAGCAACCATGCTTGGATGTGCATCCCAGTTAGGAAGTGGTATATTACCCATAATATAATATATATATATGTATCTATCTATATTATATATACTCAAATATAACTGGGGTACAATATGGTATGCTGTGATTATATATCCACTTGTAGATGGGACTGCACTCCCAAGTATGCATATGGAGGCTTCCTAAAATGAGGATCCCCCAAATTGGATGGTTTGCAATGGGAAATTCAAAAAAATGATGATTTGGGGCTGCCCGAAACCGAGGTCCTTTTTAGCAGAAGACCATGGCGTTTTTCTTGTCCCCCAATCTGAATCCATGCTTGGGAAGAAAGGATCTTTAAAGATTTTTAGTGCATCTCTCAGATGACCAAAAATTGAGGATTCAAAGACTCTAAGATCTTATGTACCCTCTGGCAATCACACGTTGCTGTAAAATCCCCGGACTAGCCGTGGAGCTTTAGTTCGCTGGGAAAAGTTCCTCACCACAGGTTTGGTGACACCGGAGGGTATGTGTTTTTTTCCCCCACAGTTGTGGCCCTTTACCATTTATAAATGGGATGAAATCACTCCTGCAACTAAGGTTATATATAGTTATATATCATTATAATCCCATGTACAACTGTTAAGGGCTATAACTGCACTCGGACCCAGAAATGTCCCCAGTTCGTTCGCCATCTCAGCGATCTCGAACGCGTGCCGAGTTCAAATTCCCCAGCCAACTGGACGGGCTCAGTGCTGAAGAGATTGCCGTACGGAGTCCTGGTTGGTTGGATTGTCGGGATTTCCCGTTCGGATGGATAGTTAGACTCCCCAATATATTGAACCAATAGGGAAATCAGAATCCAACATATTGTTGGATTAGAATATATTTCCCTGTTGGATTATTAGAATCCCAAATTTTTTAAGGATGGAATTGCATCGAACTAATCATCAGCCAACAAGGGTTCAGCAGCCACTGCTCAAGGTGTTTGACCGGCTCCCGGAAATACACCAGAAATGGAGGATATGTCGGAGATGTGTTCTTTTTTGTTTTGTTTTTCCAGCAAATCCAAGATTGAGTGTGGAAATGCTGGATATCCTCAATGTGATTCAAATCCATAGATTCCAAGATTGTAAGTTGGTTTCTGAAGCCCATTGAATGTGAATATATCTACAGCCTAGATACATTATAGAGTCATTGCCACCACTTTTGTGGGCAAGCCTGTTAGCGGTTCTTGATGGTGACTAATAATACCGCTTCTTTTTCAGAAAAGTAAAAACAAAAAAACTTATTTATTGTGGGGTCACGGGGGGGTTGAATCCCAATTAATTATAGGGTGTGAGGGCACCTCAGGATAAAACATTGGAGGTTTACCTTGCAAAACATTTGCGACTTCACCAAATCAAGACAGGGTTCTGCACCAACAAGAATGGGGTATCAATCAGGCAGCATTTTAGTACGAGATGGACTCGCTATTTGGGGGTAGTCACCGGCCTGCCATTTCCATTTTGGGCAAATGACGAAAAACATCCTTTAAATTCACCCTTTGCCCAGTTGGCCAGAAGGCTCGACCGGGCTTTAGTAATACTCAAAGGTTGACATTTGACAACACCTGGGTGGAGGATGTTTATACGTATGAAGCGGTTTCCAGCCTGGCGTGATGGTTTCCAGATGCCACGGTTGGTTCTATCTAGTCTATATATACTTGGGTTTAACTATATAGTATATTGTGGTTTTGGATTTTATTAGATATAGGTACATCAAACTAGACAACAGCTTCGGTTTTATCATCCCAAGCTGATAACTATATATATATATATTATATATATATATATTATGGTGACAAACAACCCCATTTCTTCTTTTGGACATATGGTGAATTCAGCAGTTTTTATTTGCGAACCCTGCTTGTTTCAGCCCAAAAACTCGCAAGGCTCGAAAGGCTCGGGCCTTAGACATTTGGGAGTCCTTGAAGCCAGACGTGGAGATGGAGATGTCCAGGTGGCATGTGGAAGGGTTGGGAAAGATCTTGATGTCGATGGATTGGTCTAAGGGAAAATTTACAGAACCCCTTCATATTTTGGGAAAATCCATAGTTGCCGATTCCTGTAGATTTTCCCTTCAACCAATGCGTTGATGAAGTAAAATAAAATCTCATACGAGCATAGAGTTTATAGACATATATATACATTGGTCTCATGATAACAAATCAGTGGTGGATATATTCTAAAAATTAATGCAAACTAATATGCAAATAGTGTTTGGATCTAAGATGGGATATCATGGGATATCCTGGAATCCTTTGATAAGGATGTAAGTCATGTGTTCATGATGAAGAAATCAAGAGTGATGTTTGATAGACAAATGGATATGATAATTTGAGTTCATCCCATCAATAGTGATTAATGAATATCCCATCAAATATCAATCAGGCAATTAGTTCATAAATGATAAATTATCATAAATAATATATATATATATATATATTATTGATTGTAATTTGATTTGACAAAAACAGCGTTGTAATTTGATTTGACTAAAACATCGTAGAGCAACAAACAGAGATACACGTATCATAATATGAGGAATCAATCCCATCCCCAAGAGTGTAATAACTAATAGTCAGATGGATGTGGTGTGATTGAAAAAAAACGACAATAGTACATTGTTTGTTTTGTTGTCTATATTATAAAAGAAGAAAACAATGACAACTGGGTGTAGGATTGAAACAGTATTGGTTTTCAATCAAACAATCATGATTTGATTGATTGCATTAGTCAATAGCACTAGCACTGGGATTGGATATAGTAGTTGGTTAACCAAATAGATATTGTGGGTTATACCTTATCTAGCTAGAAACCAATATTGTTTTGATTAACACACAGCACTAACATCTTTGGGAATCAGCCAGCCCTCTTACGTACAGTGAGGTGGGCTTTCAAAAAATACAATGATAGGGGTTGAATAATCATTGGATTTAAGATCCCAATAGCAGGGGATTAGATATAATTCTTGGTTTCCGAATGGATATACTTTATCCATATTTATCCATACATATATATATATATATATGTATATATATGTATATATATATATGTGTATATCCATATTTACTATATTTATCCATCCAGAAGCCAATATCGGTTTGATAAACACGACGGTCATAGGGATTGAAACACCGCAAAAAAAAAAGTGTGATTTGCGATACCAAATACCAACGAAGATTTTGATGTAACGTGGAGATCGCTGGATCTATCACCAACAATATCTGATTGGTGGTTTGGAACATGTTTTATTTTTCTATATATTGGGAATAATCATCCCAACTGACTTTCATATTTTTTTCAGAGGGTTGATCACCAATTAGATATGATCGATCGGTGGCTTATATCTCATTGCGGCATCACTGGAATGATGGCAGTTGTACAGTAGGGGTAACTGTCCCGAAATGTTTTTTATTTTTTTTATTTTATTATGTTAAAACTAGTGCATTATTTGTTTTATGTATATATATATATATAGTATTACTATCATTTTTCAAGTTGTTAGTAATATATTGTTATACTACATTCCTCAAACTTCCAAGAATAGTACAGTATATCATTCTAACAATTAATATATGTTAGATAATGTTGGTACCATTGGTATTATTCATCTAGATGAATTCAAAATCAGCAACGACAAGAAAAATAGGGAATCAACCTTTATAAAGAGTAGATATGAACGGAAGATGTACTGGATCAACCTGAATTTTGTTATGGGGCTATTTGTGCATCTATTCACTGTAGCCAGATGTAGCCAGATGTCGAGAGCTCGCAACGATGCCTAGCTGCCTAGCGTACATCCACTATCGAAGCATCACAGTTGGTTGGGTCCAAACTGTACCCACCTACAGTCACCACCTTTGTCCGCTCTTTGCCACATGATCGCATCACACAGTGGCTGGCGGAGTGGGCGGTTCATCCATCACCCCGACCAAGGTTGCGTTTGGTCTAACCAGCTAACCAAACTACTTTTCTGAGATGGTATCTTGGATTGGAAGGGGATTCAGTTGGGGTGAAATGATCCGAAATGCTATGAACTGCTCAATACTGAGTTGTTCACCCAGCACATGGGAGGAGTTTACCCCGCAGTTGTATTTGGATGGCCAGTTTAACCATGTGAACACGACATGTTTTGGCCTCGAAAGAACTAACATAGATTGGAAAAGTATTTGTAGTAGATAATAATCAATTTCCAAGGGAAACCAATGGCTGTCCGTATTTCTTTTTGATTTTTTCGCAGGTACTGAAGATCTGAAGAACATCGGTGATGTCAAGGTTTCCACCCCAAACTCTGGCCATGGCCGTGGGCACCTGGCTGCGACGTTGCGTCGCAGGTATCAGACCTTCCGTCCCGACAAGTTCGAGGAGTTTATGAAGGCTGACAGCAGAGGGTGCTTCACCTCAGTGACCGATGGGATTTTTCATCGTCTGAGGAAACAATGGAGGTTCATAGAAGATCAGCCCACGAATGTCGTAACTGGTTTCGCGTTTTTTGGGGTTTGGCACGGTTTGTTCATCCGATTCCTATAATAAAATTATAGACGGGACAACACAGTTTGGGAACTGAGTTTACCTCAGGGTTATGAGCCAGGTACTTTACCAAGTGGGATGACCCCAAAAGTATATTGACCTCCTAACTAACTACCAGACATTTCTACATCTTTGAGATTATAAAAGTTGCAGTTCCTAAACTGGCCTGTTCAAAGGCAATCCGGATCCCCCGGGGGGTTGCGGATTAGACGGTTTACGGATTGTAGGTCCTTTTTGCCCTGCGCTTGTTGAATTTCGCCTGGTTATTTTAAGTGCATGGTGGCTTTATCATAGATCGCTTTGCTTAAACTGGAAGAGCCGCAAGGCTTCTCAATGAGATTCTATCTTGACAAGCTGCAAAGCTAAATGCGTGCCTTACCCAAATCGTTGCACTCTTTTTCCGCAAGAGCTCCAGCAAAAGCGTTCGCGCGCTTTTTAGGGGAACATGAGACAACCCCCGAAACAGCTACTTTGGCTCCCAAGTCTCTGTTTTGGTGTTATTCTGCGGCTTGGGAGGTTTGGGGAGAATGAAATAGCCTCCGAAACGGCTACTTTGGCTTCCATGTGCTTTTTTTGGTGTTATTCTGCGGCTCGTGGCGGAAGGTTTGGGGAAAGTTTTTTGGTAAGGTTCTTGTTCCCGCATGTGAATCAAAGCGAAAGCGCCAAAGATTTTGAGCTCAATAACCTGACGCGTAACATTCCACAAATTTCACGGGATTGCGGATTGAACGGATTACGGTGGCAAACGCGGATTGGACGGATTAGGGATTGGGAGTAGGTCGATTGCAACTTTGAACACCACAGCTAAAAGTCACAGTTCCTAACTACCGACATCATTGAGCCAGCTTGCTTTCGGGGCACCACTGGACTACTGGAGTCACAATTCACGAACTCATTTTTGTTTGCATGAAATGAGCGTCGGTGGTTTGACTCAAGTGGCCGGATTGAAGATGCCTGTTTATAAACACCAAAAAATCAAATAAACATTGGAATGCATAAGATGTCTAAAATGATCTTCATTTATCTCAGACTCAAATGAGCAGATAAGATCTCGTCTATGCTAAGCTTCGCCATCACCTGAAATGAGTTGCCTGGGGTTGCCTAGGGGTGCCTCATGTTTGTGTTTTTTGAGTTAAAACATAGCAGATGTGGCATAGACTGTTCATGATATATAAAACCATCAAGCTCGAAAGTTCAATTTAATTTACTACTATAACTTCCAGCCTTTGTTATCACTATGAATGTAGGATAACCATAAATTCCAGAAATCTGTTGGGCCTTACCAGCCGCTTCGTTGCGTTGCCGGTGAACCAAGGGTGGCCCTGTTTGAACTCTACAAACCTGGCACCCCGGAGTATGCCGAGCTCTTCGAGGCGGTCCCTGCTTGGGGGCGAGTCTTTCCAGTTCATTTTTTAATGAAATTGTGTAGGTTAGAGTAGATATATATATATATATATTATGTGTATATATGTATTGTATATGTCTATGTCTATGTCTGTGTCTATCTATACGGTATACGTCTATGTCTATGTCTATGTATATGACATGTATATTTCTGTGTCTATGTATATGTATATGTAATTGTATGTGTATGTGTCTGCGTATTTTTTAACATTATGTATATGATAATGTAAATGATAATGTATATGATAATGTATATGATAATGTATATGATAATGTATATGAGAATGTTTATGATAGTGTATATGATAATGCATTCGATAATTTAAATGATAATGTATATGTATATAATAATGTATATATATATGAGTATATAATGTACATATATATATGCATATGTATGTATATGCATATGTATGTGTATGTGTATGTGTATGTGTATGTGTATATTTATGTATGTGTATTTGTGTATGTATATGTATATGTATATGTAAATGTAAATGTATAATTATACATATTTATATATATATTTATTTATTTATTTATTTATTTACACGTAGAGAGAGGTTACATACATATATATATATTGTTCAATCACCATACTCTTACTCCAAACAGCCTCTGAGAAGGTGGATGTGCTTTGAGGGATTTGGTGGTGAACATGTTCCCCTTGCTTTCAACGTCTGAGGAAACGACTCAAAAACGATTTCAAGGTCGGTCAAACATAATTCATTGACATTAAGGTCTCAAGATCTTAGTCATCTTAGTCACGTTCTGAAACACATCTCTCACAATCGTGCAGTTGCTAAGTTACAGCAACAGAATCGGCAGAGCGCATCCCAAACATCCATGTTTTTTCAGTTTGGAATTGCGTATGTGTTAAATCATGATTTTGTCGGAGTTTAATCCCCCCTGCTAAAGCACTTGTTGCTTGCATAAATCCCTATGACAACCTTATCATTTTCTTATCAATTTTTCTTAGCTAAATTCCCGATGAAATCTTCATTTTTTGTGGTTGATTTTTGAACCTCCCCGCAGGAGACCTTGGGCCCTTTCCTGCTGGATCTGGCCAAGGGCAAGCTCCAAGAAGGACCACGGTGACCACGCGGAACTGGCCATGGAAACGTGGAAATTGGAAAGATAATACAATTATATTATAGTTATAACAGTATATGGTATATAATAGTATAATAGTCATAACTTGGCCTTTGATGAAACAATTATATCCAAACAGCATGTGGTATAATAGTATAACTTTCCTTTCCTTTCCATATGCTGCAAGATAGTCCTGCTTGGTTCGTGCATAGCTCAGTTGGTACTTTACAAGTCAAGATAACAGTCGTTTGACACAAAATCTAACCGCGTGAGCTCGGAAAGATCTTGACTCAGCGCCCCATGATTATGAGGAAGATCAAAAACAGAAAGTGAAAACTGTACACTGTACAACAGAATCAGCAATGGCGGCATTCATCTCGACTGGATATATCTTCGCGATGGAGGTCTTGAAGTCGCCCTTCTCATCCTTCCCATGGAGGCCGATGTGAAAACCGCCGTGATGGCTGCAACGTCCATGGTCGCTGAGACGCATGATACGATCTCGAAGATGAGGCAAACGAATTAGTAGAAGGGTTGTAGGTTTACGGGCACGGCACTGGAATATGCATTGGTCGTAGGGAACCACCGAAGCGCAACGTAATCTCTTCATCCGTCGCATGGCCTTGGACGTCCGCGTGCTCGATGGTCTCAATTTGCGTGCCCACGCAGGGTACGCAGGATGTTCAATAAACGAGCATCCACCGCAACAGGCGCACCAAAAAACAATTTCAACGATGAACTGCATCAACACCGTGCCAAGCACAGTCTGCTTCCACTGCCGTGGCGAGTTGCTCGGCAACCCCAACGGCTCATCGTCAGTCCCAAGAGGAGGAGGTCCATCAGGAAGCAACCTAGCCTAGCCGCAGTGTATGTCTCACAGGGCGGTCCCCCGCCGCACCCTACAATGGCTCCAGATTGAATCTGCTTCGTCCAAAAGGCACGGCTGGCTGGAGTCGCCAGGTTGCCAGCGTCACCCTAGAGACAAAAGCCGATGCTCAGGCAGAACAAATTGAACTTGTCCTTGCACATGATGAGAATCGATCTGATGTTGCAAATCCCCTACACGTCTATGGCCGGAGAAGAAGTGAACAAAGCAGAGAGTCTTAATGTGTAATTGGGCATAAAGCCGTGCTAGTCCTTGCATCGAAAAAACACCTGCATGACCATGTGCAACACCTTCAACGGAATGCATGATGAAGGAAATATCTTGATGCCAGGTTTTTTCATCTTTCTGATCAGCACTCACTGGCATCCAGCGGCATTATCTCCAGTCCGCGGGACCGAGTGCTGCTGGAGTTTCTCAGTGCAAGCGATTACCTGCTCCAGGATACTGTTGTGATAGCTCTTTCTCAAAGCGTCAGCTGCCCCTCCATTCGAACTGATGGTCTCTGCCCAACCCTGGGTACGGGGGAAAAGGTCTTTTCCCAGCACGAGCAAGTTTCTTGAGCGCCGAGCAGGCGCTTTTGTTGCAAGGAATTGGGAAGGATGGATATGTTACCACGTGAAGGCCTCCGTGAAAGGGCTTTTTGGGTCATTGGTTATTGGTGAGATGTCATGCAAGATGGCGCAAGACATCGCAAGACAATCTCATGCACCAGGCAATGCCACGTGTTTTTCGAATCCAATGGTTGCTTGTGCACAGTTGCAGCGGAAACTGGAAATGCTGGTTGGGGCTGTCTGGAGAATGGGATATAGGCGCCAAATTATGGCAAAACACATCCCGGCCATACTCTTTGTTGCAGAAAATATAGCAGCATGATGATTAGAATTAGGGTGACTGGCCCCAACGGACCTGAGTTTCAAGTTGATGAACTATCTGGATTTACCTGGAGACATGAAAGGGTGAGCACCACGGCGTTTCACACTGCGGTGCAACCGTAAAAAGGACTCTACCCAGCAATTGGCGACCTGGCAAGGGCGGTGGGTCACCTATACGGGATGTTGGCTGGCAATGAAGATCTGCAATCAGGTCAGAAAATGATAGAAAATGCGTGTTTGTAACTTCATACAATAACATTTTTTTGCCGGGTTCAAAACAGTACCAAGATTTTGACTCATACGCATTTGAACCCCAGTATAATCATTTCTGGGTAAGGGATTAAGGGGGAGCCACTCCAAAATGGGAAGACTTTAAATTTTCAACGTTTCAACTGGCCTGGTCATTCACACATATTCAGACAGCATTTTGTTTTCTTGGTTTACTAGTTCAATCAGGGGGTTCGCAGATATGCCAACAAAAAGCCAAACTCTATCTACCTTTTCCAGTGGTTTCCCCCTATAACCAAGAAGCATCATGACATAGCAGGACATAGCACGACATGATGCAAATTTCTGGCATATTTTTACAATTTAAGACATAATTTGTTGCTTCCACATCCCCGAAACGTATATGGGGGGGTCGAAATGGTGACTTATACCATATGTTGTTTCCAATCTTTGGTATACCGCAAGGTCCCATTTCCATGTTTGACTGCCGAAGGACTCGGACAAGCCATTGGCGCCGGGGGTCTCAAGGGACCGAGGGTCGAAAAATGGGGCACTTATGAGACCCGAATAGTTGATCCATTGGGTATACCTTGCATGGGTAGTTTAGTTTAGTACACACCTATATATATATATATTATTTTATATATATATTATTTTATTTATATATATATATATATATGTATATGTATATATATATATCTATTCATTTATGTTGTACCGAAACTGCGGGGATAGATATTAACTATATATAGCCGATAGCTATACTCTTTGTTTTTTCTGTGGGCAGGGTATCTAAGACTGGGGCTGGGAATGACTAAGTGGGGCAATGTAAGAATTCTCTAACGAACTGATCGCATCATAAATCATAAACATACAAAACCATCTGAAAAGTATCTGAAATATTTATGTTCATTTACTGGAAGTAGCTTACTATCATTTAATATCCACATGAACTTGTTGTATTGGAACTAGAAAGAGGCTATAATTGGATTATATTCTTGTACAAACTCATTCATGTTGATTATAACCTTGTACTCGTAATTTTTAAGCATGGTTGGAACTATGATGGGATCGACCTCAGCTGGTGGCTTGGCGGTAGTAGGTACGCCTGGAGGTAGAAAGCTCCGATGGGACCTCTCCCCATGAACTTGTTGGGAAACTAAGTAGTAAGACTAGTAAAAACCTAGTAGACCTTTAACTAGGACCTTTAACCTAGTAAAACTAAGCTTTCGACACTAGAATGGTATGGGAAGCGATTAGCGACGAACCTATCCTTATCCTCGGTAGGTCATCGCCGTTGTGGGCATTATTGCTGCCGTCTTGGCGGTGCGCCGGTTTGGAATGGGGATAAGTAGGTTGATGTCGCAAGAAACATGGGAAGTCAACTGAAATGTTGCCATATTAGGTAAACAATGGTAAACATATCAGATGATCAACGTATCAGTTAACATATAATATAAGTTGACCTCTAATTGATCCGATTTCTCCAACATTTTGGTTTTTTTCAGTGGCGGTGCTGGGTGCAGGACAGGCTCTCCATGAACGGGAGTTGTTGTTTTTTCCTATATATAGTGATTTGTTTGAGCAGCCAGCCGGACAGAAAGCACCCTAGTCGTCCTGATTGACATGTACTGTATATACAATAGGATGACATCCTTGAATATCCTTGAGCGGTATATGATAAAAATTGATGCACTCTTGTGGAATCACAATCCTGACCAGGACTAGTCTGTCATAGGTGGTGGCTTTATGCTCTGTTGTTTTCAGTAAAGCACAGAAAAAGGTGGGCCCCGTGGGCCCCAGTTATGTTGGTGAAATCCAAAGCAGCACCCTATACTCGGCATTTGTCGAGTATACTGAGTACGGGTGAACAGTGCCGGATGTTGATGCCATGTACCCCTAAATCATCCATTTATAGATAGGATTCTCCCTTATATACCATCCATTTGGGGTAGTGGCACCAGTGACTGCTGTCATTGTTGTGTCTCCAAGAAAGCTGGTGATATGCATTTGAGATATTTGAGATACGCACCCATTCAGATATTCAAGATTATCAATGACACATGTAATGGGTAATGAGGTTTAGTAAGTTAATTCTGTTGATTATCATGAAACATTTTGTTTATATTCACCCATCCAAGGTAGATCTCATGGGGGTGAATAAGATACTGTAGATGATGATAGATGTAGATAGATCATCTCTGATATTGGTTCCATTTGGTTCGTATATCGATTATCACCTACCTGGTTCATTACTTATCCATCTGACATTGATATCAATCTAGAATTTTCCCATGGGTCCAGCCGTAGCTTCGATGTATGACGGTATGATTTTGGGGGCGAAGTTACTTGTCAGCATTTGGATCCATGATTGATGATATTCATTTTTTATAATAGAGGGCAAAATACTGATATTTCCCTTAATGAATTATGGTACCCACCCAAGTAGTAAACTAGGTAGGGTGTTCATCCCGATCCTCGGTTCATATTGTCCTGAATTATTCTATCAATTTGAGAGCTCTATAAACCTGATTCATCTAATGGGCATTCTATCAATCGCCTAAATCATCTGGTTTCATGGGTCATTTTCCATGGCTATGTGAAGTAACCAGATGGTATCCTTTGTATCTCCGATGGCATCGGCCTTTTTTTTGCGGGGCCGCCCGCCGCTGCCCGCCAGTATTTTGGCACCGACATCATTCAGGGCATCACCTCACCGTCCGGCACTCGAACGCGTTGGAACAGATGGACCCGAAGTCAGGAACCCATTTGATTGAAATTCCAGCATGGCCCTGTACCAGTTATAAATGAGTCCCGAACTCCTGTAACCAAGGTTATATATATATATAGATAGATAGCTAAATAGATAGATAGATTGATATATATATATATATACTGTAAATATATATATATATATGTGTATATATATATAAATATATGTATGATATCACTACAAAATACCAATTAAAACTGCAAAGACTTTTTCAAGCCATGGGAAACCCAAATTGTATATATCAAGAATGGTAAGCTGAACGGCACTATTCGAGCCCCGGCTGAGGTTCTCGGGCTTTGCTGAACAGTTTGTTGAGCTCTATGGCTTCTAAAGATCTGCAGGGTTTGTTTCATGGATCTGGGTATATGTCTATCATTATGATATAGTTATACATTTAAACATCATCTATAAATGGAACAAAATGGGGGTTTCCATATCTCTCTGTAAATTTGATCACGACCTCACCGTTCTCCTGAACCCTGCAAATAATGGTTTAGGATTCTAGGGAAATCATCCCAGATGGATGTCTTGTTCCCACTGGATGATTAATAGAGGGGTCCCCCATCAGTAGATAAACCAAACCAGCCTCTCTATTTGTGTGCAAAAAGAACATATTTGGATGGGTGAACTTACTTATTATCACAGATAGATAGATAGACAGATAGAAAGATAGATAGATAGATAGACAGATAGATAGATAGATATTGATTGATTTGATTGATTGATTGATTGATGGATTGATTGATTGATTGATTGATTGGTAGATACATTTAGTAGATAGATAGGTAAGTAGATGGGTAGATAGGTAGATAGATAGATATACGCACATATTCGGGGGAATATAGTTCCATGGGCTCCAGCTGTTTTAGGGTACCATCCAGGTCCTAGGGTTTTGAATCCCAATTCTTGGTGAATGGGTGGGTATTCAAAGGGTAGTAAACCAGCCTCTGACAGAGCGTATTAGTACAGTAAAGCATGATTGATTTACAAGATTGCATGTTCAGTATTGGCCTCTCTCTCTCTCTCTATATATATACATATATATATTTGCATACACATGTACATGTGACGCAGTATAGTATAGAAGTTCAGTCAATGGATCCATATTCATTGGGCAAACCTGGGGCCAGGACCTTGGGCAAGGTTGGTCAATTTATACCGATGTCGTGTCATGTCTTTATGGGTTGAATTTAACACGCCACTAACATTACCCGGTAATGCTTGGAAAATGATGGCAAAACATCTCCAATGTCATCAAAAATGGGTGCAGAACGGTGCATTAACCATCAAACTATGGGTGGTTTATGATTGCTTTACTAACATTTCTGGTCGCCTCCTCAGCCTTGCATCGTGGGAATCCTTCACAATGATCCAGGCCTTTCAATGATCATCAGATGTTACTTGTTGTGGTTTTCCTGCAGATCAAGCTGTGGCAGCTGACGGCAGCAGTTTCACAGGACCCTTAGCCACAAAACCTGTGGCAGGTCGAGGTGTCCGAAGCACATTCACCAGCATGGCATTGGAAAGTTGGAAACAAGTTGACACCTGTCATAGTTCATGGTAAATGTGGCAAACCAAAATATAAACCGTTTGAATTATCAATCATTTGGGGGACATTTAACGTCATAATTGGGGGTATACCGACGCAATGGTTATAGTTGATGGTTACCCTGTTAATCAATGGTTTTATAGTTTTTATTGGGTTACACTGACTTGTTCATTGCGGGATCGTTCAAAATTCGCCCATCAGAATCAGTGCAAAGGCAATTTTGGCGGAGCGAGCCTTGAAGCCTTGCTCATCCTTCATGCATCCTATTACTGGTTGGTGGTTTTGAACATATTTTCCCATATATTCGGAATGTCATCATCCCAACTGACGAACTCATATTTTTCAGAGGGGTAGGTATACCACCAACCAGTAATCCCATTCTTTTGCAGACTTTGTTTTTGATTATCCATTACATCTGGAGTTGTTGCCAGATGCTTGGTACACGCTAGATATATTCAATGTATTTTAATGTCTTGGCTTTGCCTTGGCCCACTAGCTGAAAGTCCCACACGGCAGTTACGGATGTCTGCTGGAATCACCAGGTCTTGATCACCGGCTAAACATCGCATGCTTCAACCAAGTTGGTCTACTTTGCGGATTTTTAGCAGGGTACCAAGATAGTGTTGTCACGTGTTTGGTGGTTTCAATCATGTCATTTGCTCCACAAATTTGGGGGTGATGATTCCAAGGATGATAGGTTTTTTTCTCCGGGGGGTTGAAACCACCAACCAGTCATGAATGATCATTCATGCCTGAATTCTAGCTGCTTGTTGAAGCGTGTCCATAGTGCCAATCTTCAAACAGTGCCACGCAATGCTGCGATGCACATCGCAGACTGATTTCTTTCGGCGGATGGCACCATACATTCTCTCAGGACATAACAGATCATGTCTGACTGCATTTTAAGCATGCAAGGATCCCTGGCAGGTTTGAATCGCAAAAATTCAAGGGTCCCAGAAGTTTTGTCGGGAATTTTGCGGGAAAGCTCAGGTAAAATACGTATGTGGGGTTGAATCAAAACACATTTTCCAGAAGATCTTCCCTCAACACAAATATCAGGTGCTCAGTCCTTGCCAATCTGGTTCTGCGGGAATGTCTTTAGCCATCACGCCCCAAAAACGCGCACTTGGAAGATGGAAGCTTTGGGCGAAAGGTAAGGCCTGCTGTTCTTGAAGTCTGCTATTGTATACCGATTGCGAGCCACCTGGGCATGATTGCGAGCCACTTAAACATATGATATCCAGGAATCTGGAACCGGAACTTTGTACCCATCTAATCTAATACACTGACTATTGTTTCCACCCTAACAATTTTCATGAACGACGTTGAAATAGACCAGAGCAATATATGGAGAACTTGTTGTGGCCTCATGAATGACCAAGCTCCCAAAGTGATTACTATATATATATAATTATATATAAATGTGTATATATATATACACATGCAATGTAAAAATATGTATAAATATGTATGAATATGTTTAAATATGTATAAGTATGTCAAAATATGTATAAATATTTAATTATATATAAATATTTAAAACATGTGTATAAATATGTACTGTATGAATGTGCATAAATATGTATACATCATTGTTGGGAGTCATCAAAAATGGAACTGAATCAGTGATTTAAAGGGTCGGACAGGGGTTTGCTGTCGATTTCCCTGAAACCAAATCTAAGACCATAGGTTCAGAATCCATTAAGAGGAACCATGTCCAAAAAGAAAAAATGTAGCCCTTGGGGTCATGGGGTCCATGGGGCAATGGCTCAAAATTGGGTACCCCAAGAGATGGAAGGTCAAATGCCGAATCCAGAGATGTAGCCTCTTCGCCTTGGCATTTGCATCACCCATTGTGCGGACATTTTCAGAGACATAGATCTGCGAGAGCAAAAAAAAACAACACTCATCAGCCAATGCAAATTGGAGAGCCAAAAGTGAGGCACGGAGCATCCGTGTAACGATTTGTGGATTAAGTTTCTAGACCCAGAAAATGAGACGAAAAGAACACAAAAACACTGGTCAATTGTAGTGTTACTTGTAGCATTAAGCATTTGAGCAGTGGTCAAACCCCCTGTTCGTTGATGATTATAGGGCTATAATCCAATAGGGAAATCCCTATAAACCAACCAGTATATTGGATTGATAGAGAGAGATTTTGAACACTGCTCATTTGATTTTGGCTTTTCAATGTTTGGCACATCACACTCACATGGGATTGTCCAAAAATGGAGCATACCATGGTATACCCAAAATAGCAATTTGAAGGTGGAACGTTACGATACATCATTGTTTTTAGACAGACCCATAGCCCATATCCAAACCACACAGTCCAAAAGGGGAACCCCCCAACTCAGTAAGTGGCTTAGACCGTTATACCATGTTATACCCCCACTCATATATTGAATATCCCCACTTTTATATGGGATTATATTAGCTTTATATGGATTGTAAACCACGGATCTTTTCTAAGTGAGATGCAGATCCATGTAGGCGGTTCGAAGGGCATATTACTTGTAACATTTTTTAAACCACCGCCTATTTTGGAGTGTCACCTTTTTTGTGGGTTTGGTCAAACCCCCATGATATTCTGGCAGATATTCTCAGCTATTGTTGATGATATTGTAAGCCAATGATATCCTACAATGTGATGCCCTCCCCAGGTATAAGTTGGTTGTTGATCCCAACAACTACCATAAACTGTAGTTATCATAGTTATAATAACGAACTTAGCTATCTTGGGGGCCCCCCTTTGTATGTTTGATGGTACAGTAAACTCCTTTTATCCCCAGGTCCAAAATAAAGATGTGTTCAGCACCTGGACGTTTGTTTTTAATGATGACAAGCAAGGGAAACTACCTTATCAACATTCATGCATATGTCATATTTCTATGTATTTGACCTTTGAGCTACGGTCCAAAGGTCCAAAACTGAAAAGAAAAACAGATTCGGGAGATGAAGGCCTACCAATCCCAGCTATTTTGGTCTTGACATCTTTTGACCCATAGCTATTTGGGAATTATTCTGAGCCAGACGCTACATTCAGCCAGTGACACTTCATCTCCTCAATGGAGGCTGAGCATACGAAGACTGCGAGCTGATTGGTTCGTAGCATTCTCATGAAAAGTTGGGTTTTTAAGTGGGATTCACTGGTGACGAAGAAGGGTCTTGTAGTTGTGGAAGTTAGGTGTTACCGGCCATGTTACTACATTACAAACATAACCCCCAACAAAAATATGACAAGGCTTTGGCTTGATATTTACTGGGCCGCATGGAAGGCTCCAAGCCCTTTCAGTCTACTGGCTTTGACACCACAGGCTTCAGGCATTCCAAAGGCCAAGATTTGCTGGAATTTGTCCTCCATAACATATGAAAACCATAGATGAACCGTTCAGAAAACTGGTGGATTGACGCCCTCCCAATCCTGGATCCAAGCGTAGTACCGTAGTTGCGTCAAGGCTCGAGCCGTTCCCAAGATGAGAACGTGAGGCCAACGCCATGGCTTGGGGAAAGCCAAGCAAAACGTGACCGCGATGACAGGCGAAGCAAACTCTGGATGACTTGATGACTTGATGAGCATAAAAATCTGGTAATTCTGTTATAAGAGCAGAAAAGAATAGCAAATATTGCAATGAAGTCTATGCTAGTGCTTGGTTTATTTAGAACCGATCTAAGTGGTTTACATTGGAAGAGGTGTGTGTGTGTGTGCGTGTGCTTGGACATGCGCCGGCCCTTCCAGCTGGACCTTCCTGTGATTTCTCAGATGCGCTAGATGTGCCAGACTTTGCATTGGGTTTTAACACACGTCACCCTACCCTTTGGTAATTCAGTAGTTCGCTATGGAATATCATAATAATTGACAGGGTTAACTAGGGTGCATGTAAGATGTACCTATAGCATTCTATAGCTACTCATAGCTACCCTCAGGTAAACTAAGACATGGAAAATCACAATGTTTCAAATAGTTGGGCATTTTATTCGAACGATCTCACTGGTTTCACTCAGAGGTAATTGATTGATCCCCAGCCGAGCCTGCACCGCTTGAGAAGCGAAAAAATATAGTGATATGTTGTGATCATGAAAATACCTTCTGACATCAATAGATCCTCTACACAGCTATGAATTAACATCACTATAGGTGAATGCAACATCATAAGATCAGAATTAGTACATTTGGTTGATTCATTAAAGTTGGTTTCTGGGAATCAACCAAAGGTGATGAAACAACTAAAAACAACTTCTGGGCGCCGGGAGACCGCACCCAGCCGTGATGCTCCCTACTTTACTGAGTTGCTTTGTAAGTAGGTTGACAGTGGAATGTTGATAATATATATATATATACATATAATCATATATATATACATATATACACACGCATTGTATTAATATATTTACAATGTAGCCTAGCATATGACAGATATGATCTATTTTTTTATATTTTTTATTTGTATTTTCATTATTATTGTTTTTATTATTGTGAGTACTGGATTTTTGTTATATTATGAATTGTTTTTGAATTATTATGATTTAAGGGTTGCGCCGGCTTCTTTATTTAGGGTTTGTGTGAGATTTTCAGAGCTATTTCTCAAATTGTCAGGACTATGTCAGCGCGATGTCTAAAATTGTCAGAACAATGTCTAAAATTGTCAGAACTATGCCCAAAATGGTCAGAATTATTTCTAAAATTGTCAGACTTATTTCTAAAATTGTCAAATCTATTTCTAAAATTTTCAAATCTCTGAATTTCTCAAGGAATCAGGAAATTCTCAAGGCTATTTCTAAAAGCCTCACAACGGTTTTTAAATTTTGCCTCAAATTTTCAACATTTTCTACCATCCAATAATTATATATAGTTGTATCTCATTTTTTGCAATACTATTTCCATATCCTGAAGAACTAGTTTGTAAAGTGCCAAAACTGGTTCAAAGATTTTCAGCACTTTTCTGATATTCAGGGACTGTTGAGCTGTGTCATTTTTTCTCACAGCTCTGACTACAACTATTGCTAAAACTCTAACAACTTTTCTCAAATGTTCATTGTTCATAACTATTTCAAAAATTCTAAGGGCCTATGTTCAACTTAGATATTTGTGTTGGCCTAGAAGTTCCCAAATTTCCACAAGTTCTAAAATTTAAGAGCTACCGCGCACATTCTCGGAAATTCTCTCCACTTATTTCAGAAATCTGTCTTATATTCTTAAACTGTGAAATGAACCTCACCAAATATGACTTCCTTCCAAGCTATGTCCTGAGCCCTTGAGCTAGTCATGCTTGAGCTTGCTATTCGCCATGCTACGCCCTCAACATCACAGCCGCTGCCATCAACACCATCACCTTTGCCATCAACCTTCACTACCACCATCACCATGACTATAACCACCATCATCATAGGAATCCTCATCATCATGATCATCACCACCGGCATCATCATCAAAACCATGATCATCATTCAGCAATGATCATCATGAACATGCATAATCATCATCATCAGCAGCAGCATCAGCAGCATCAGCAGCATCAGCATCAGCATCAGCATCAGCACCACCACCATCAGCATCATCACCAGCACATCGTCATCGTCATCGTCATCGTCATCGCCATCATCATCATCATCATCATCCTCATCATTAGCATCATCATCATCACCATCACCATCACCATCACCATCGCCATCACCATCGCCATCACCTTCACCATCACCATCACCATCACATCAACATCACCATCACCACCACCACCATCATCACCATCACCATCACCATCACCATCACCATCATCATCATCATCATCATCACCATCACCATCACCATCATCATCATCACCATCACCATCACCATCATCATCATCATCATCATCATCGCCGCCACCATTGCCACCGTGCACCTCCAAATGCGCGGCGCTCCCCACCAAGTGCCCTGCAACGTGCGATTGAGGCTTTCCTCAGAGTCCTGGTTGGCCAAGCTAGAGTGTGCGAAGTACGTTTTTGACCACGCACTGAAGGAAATTGTGTTGCCAGTGTTCAAGTCCCAGGGCCGGAGAGGTCTCGGACAGCAGAGCTTCACAGGACGAGCCCTCAGAACCAACATGTGGCACCCCTGGCCCCAAACTCCCTAGCTACAGTCATCCGCGCAGGAGCACGGCTGATTTTCAGTGAATTCAGTCGTTTTTCCTGCAGACAAGCAGGCGCAGAGCTATTCAGAGTGATTGGGCGCTATTTCTAAACTCCCGGATTTTTTTCTAAATTTCCCAGAGGTATTTCTAAAAAATCCAATTTCTAAACATTTCCCCGCCCTTGAATTTCCACAGCCCGCCCCCCGCCCTTTCAGCAGAGTCGGGCCTTTGGAGGGCCTTGTCCTGAACAAGAGGGAGTGGGTTGTAACAAGGGTCTCCAGCCCATGCTAAAAAATGATAAAAGGCAATATCCATAGCCATAGCCTTAGCTCTTTAGAAACATCCCTGGCAGCACATCTTACATGTCCTCAAAAATGAAAAGCCGCCATCTACAAAACCCGTCCCTTGGTTTGTTGTTTTTATGTGTTCCAGTTGGGTCTTTCGTTCTTGCCAGGTAGAGTCATGGAATGATCCGCGCCCGTGTTTGCATATTAATTCTTTCAGTAACTTAAAGCAAATCAGAATTTGCTAACATGCCTGCTTGCCCTTTTCCTTGTTATGACCTGAAAATCGGTTTAAAAAAACCATGTTTTAAGTTGGCCACTTTAAAAAACGCTCTGAGCCGCTCAGAGTTTTACCATACACCCCTTTTGAAAAAGTTCTGAGCCGCTCTGAGCCATTTAGATCTATTCATATGATTTTCAAATTTAGAAGCCGCTCTGAGTGGCTCTAAGCCGCTCTGAGCTAATTATTTGGTTAAAAATGGTGTTTTTGACGATAAATACATCTAAATCGCTCTGAGCCTCTCTGAACTATTATTAAGCACTCTTTTAGAAAACACTCTGAGCCGCTTTGAGTTGTTTAGAGTTATCGCTAATTTTCATTTCAATTTTTCTTGAAAAACATATCATGTTTTTAACATAGTGGAATAGCGATGTAGTTTTTTAACAGGGTTTAAACATAAATAACCGTTTTTTCACAAACAAGAACAACACCTTAACATCTAGATTATATGTTCACTGTTTCCTAGTAGAGGATAAATTATCTGTTTTGCAAAACCTGTTTAGTTATGTTATGCTATGTCTAGTTAGTACAGCCTGCATAGTTTTGAAGCATCTGGTAGAACAAAACAGAGCAAATTATATATATATCAATAACAATTTTGACGATATCTTTTGAACATACTGCAACATTTTTTTATGCCTTTGGCTTCTCAGCAACCATTTCCATACCCATCCCAGATTTTTGGAATTCCTTTCTAACATGTTGTGAATAGTTTTGGAACCGATGGTATATGTTTGTAAATAACCATCTGAAATTTAAAAAATATTCAATAACTATTTAAATAGTTCCGGGAAATTTGATAAATAGGTATTGGAATTTATAAACGGTTTCAATCAATTTGTCAATACCTTTTCATTGTTTAAATAGTTCCAGGATTTTTTTGATAATTTTCAGAATTTTATAAATAACTAAGTTTTTTTTTTAAATTTAAATAACTCTAGGAATTTTATAAATGGTTTCAATCAATTTGTCAATACCTTTTCATTTTTTAAATGACTCTACAAAATTTGAAAATAGCTCGAGATCCTCACAGGCCAAGAAGCCAGCCCAGTCCTTAAATTATGATGTATTATTCTATTTTATGGGATATTACGATTTATTGTGACACGCTATGATGTATTTAGATTCATCATGATATAGTACTATACATTATGAGTTGATCTTATTTCAGACGATCTTTGATCTTTGATGGTTTATCACAATATATTTTGTTATATGTAGTTGGATGACCTATAAACCAACTGTTTTTTTGGGGGGCACCTCCTTGTTAAATCATCCTCTCCAACGGCACCATGTTAGCTCCAACAAGTTGGCCGTGGTTATCCTAGTGAGCGGTTCATGTAAATCAAGTATCACCGTATGAATGCGTTTCTTTTCTGAAAAACACAACGACATTCCATGATACTCCGATGTATGTTGGTTGATGATTTTTGCTGCTATAAACCACTTGGTTGGCGTTTTGGTTGGCTAAATTACTGTCAAAGTCCCGAATTTACGACCTCCTGGTGAGCCACCAGGCAAGGGGGAGGAACATGCCCTCATGTTCAAGGAGTTCCTCATCGGGCTGAAAGGGTGCCTTGGATTACGCTTCGGCCGACCTCGCCGAAGCGGTGCAACTGGCAGGGTCTACCGTGGTTTGCGAAACGTTGTGATTTTTGCCTAGAGGAATCATTTCATGCAGCGAAAATGAAATTGTTACCATCTTTGGGTACAGATATTAGCCATGAAACTGTCTATCGTCAACCCTGGATAGACAAAGACTTATTCGTTGGAGGGTCACCCCGCAGAAGTGACAATCTTGGCTGTTCAAACGATACCTCTCCCCAATTTAACAGACCAGGAGGCGTTTATCAATAATGGGTCAGCACTGCCTCAAGAATGATCAAGACAATCTACAGTTAATTATGGCCCGAAAAAAAATATAAAAACAGTTCTAAGTTGGTTATAATCCTATTTATGAAATCATAACCCCATCTATAACCATCTATAACCTGAAAAAGAAAATAAATGGTAAATGGCTATGAGAATCTAATGAAACAGTCGGTTCGATACGCGCCTGATATGACCATTTATGACCTGATCAAGAGGCTGATGGATTTTTCACGTCCACATTCACCAAGCAGTTTGACTTCATACCCATTGTCGCAGGGGACTGCCCAAGGTCATGTAAATCTCCTTTACAAACTAAAAATAAAACCATGTTGATCAAAAACTCATTTTTTCCGGGTTGGAATCTCCAGTATAAGATCTATAGGGGTTTCTTAAGTCGTGGGAGACCCCCAAGTCACTCTGACATTCAAATACTAACATGATCATCCATGACTTGGATGACAAAACGGACACCTCCATATATCATGAACTATCAACATGATATTAACATGATATTTTTCTATGATGAATTATCATTAGCCCTCCATTCATATAGATTTTCATTGTTAAAACACCATTAAATCACCATGAAACCCTAGCAACCATAGTAACCATAGATATATCTGCAACCATAGATATATCTTCATTGTTTTTGGTCACACCAAATCCTAGCGTTCACGGTCCAAGTTCTGCAGGGACCCGGACAGCTTCGTCAAGCGCATTGACAAGAGCAGAGCCAAGAAGGACATGGAGGCGACAAAAAAAATGGTGAACCAAAATGGGTGTTTAACACGGTGAAAAACCATGCTTAATTGAATCAAAGATGCGGATTTCAGACGATTTAAACAGTTTTTTTTTTGTGTGTTCTGTTTTTTTGATAAGAATTCAATGCACCATTCAGGTGTGATTATATAGTGTGGTCAATGTATGGCTGGATTGTAGTGGTTTCCCAGCATTGCGGTTATCTGTATATTGAATCTACTCAGAATGGGATGGAGAATTGGACATGCACGAGCCGGTAATGCGGATACAAACTAGGTCAGACAGGGTCACCGTCATCTTAATTTGGTTGGCTAGTGTCTTTGTCAGCCGTCTTTATGGATGTCATTTCATGTCTCACTTCAGAAATAAGAACTTGTTTAGGAACTGTCTACAGGATTTCAAGGTCGTTAGTGCAGGTACCACATTATATATATATATATACATAGACATATTGTATAATTAATGTACAATTATGTATACATATATACATATTATTGAATTCATATATATATATATATATTTATTTACATATTGTATAATTAATATATATATATATATTAATGCATACATATATACATATTGTTTAATTCATTTATTATATATATATATATTTGTTTACATATTGTATAGTTAATGTATAATAATGTTTACATATATACATATTATTTAAATCATATATATACATATATATATTTATATTCTATATATATATACATATTGTAAAATAAATGTATAATAATGTATATATATATATATATATATACATATTATTTAAATCATATTATATATATACATACATATTGTAGAATTAATTTTCACATAATGTATACATATATATATATATATACATATAGTTTAATTCATATTACTGTATGTATATATATATATACAAGTGGATGAATGGGAATATGTCAATGGCGGAGCAGAGTTTGGGACATGGGAAGATTCGATCGTCCCGTAGGGAGATTCGGTAGACCAACAGATCTTGTGGGTCAGCGGAAAGATCGCCAGCTTCAAATTTCCAGATTTTCCATGTTTCAGTTACTGGCGCGTAGTAGGGAATGGATGGACTGGGGGTTGCTGGGATGATTATTACTATAGTGATGAAATGGATCCTTCCCGAAAATTCCCTGCGTAAAACGCACCAGTAAGTTTCAGTTTGGTGAAACATCATTTTTTTTCTCCAACAGAATGGGACATGTCAAAACGAGGTATGCACATAATCGGGGATTTGCATCTGACGTGAGGGCTTCAATTTGGACAGCTTAGGACGTGGAAGGATTCAAGAGCTGAAATCCCGAGTTTCGTTTAGCTCTCGACATGAACATGCTGGTTTGATTACCGATGTTTCATGATTAAACATATTGAAATCTTGTTAATTCCATTTCAATCGCAATATTTGCAAACTGGGTTGCTTCTATGCCAACATGGGTTTGTTGCTTCAATCCAATCCCTTTTTTCTTCCAGTTCAAGTAAGACATTCTCTGGCCATTCCACGCCGGGCGAGGCAGAAGAGCAGGATCGTTTGGAGTCACTTGGATTTAGGGAGCCCTGCACCAGTTGGTATGCCAATTGGGATTCGCCTGAAACACTGGGACTACATACAAGTGTATGATAAGGGGACATCGGATAGACCATCTATACCAACTGGTGCAGAATTTCTACAGTATCAGTGGAATTTTCTGAATTTGGGGATATCGTGGCAATAAAGATATGTAATCAATATTGTGATGAGACTGAATGCTGCAACAAATGGCGATCTCACCCGCAAGCAAAAGGTGGATTTGGGGGGTCCTAAATTTGGGGTACTTAGATGAAACATATCAAAGTTATACCCCTGGCGATGGGTTATGAAGCAGGACGCAAGAAAAATATACCAGTCTGTTTTAACTGGTGTCATGTTTGCCCATAACCGCACTATTTGTTCACCTGTAGGGGGTGAGATACAATCTTTGGATACATTTTCCGGTTATGACTAACATAGCCATGGAAAGATCCACCATTTATAGATGGTTTACCTATTAAAAAATGGTGATTTTCCATGGCAAACTGTTAAATCACCAGATGGTATCAAAACTTGGGGGATACCCCATTTCATGACCATTTCATGGTACATGTGGACGATGGACCCTGAGCTGCGGTTGTTTTTTCATAGGCCCTGTCACCTGCCGCTGGACGGTGGTGCACAGTGAAATGTTTGTTGGTTTGTAACCCCCATCAATACTATGTAGTTATATATGATTACATAATATTGTACATAATATATATATATATATATAATATAATATATATATATGGTACCCCCCCCTGAGATCTACCTCAGAGCATTTTGATATATTGTCTCTACATGTATATATATAATATATTTATTTGCATATATGTATAAGAGTCAGTTATTTTTTAAAGATGTCTTGTGGTAGTAGCTGTGCACACTATCAAAACAAGTTGGAAAAAAACAATATTTGACGACTCTTTTGGAGAGAATCCATGGGGAAAACCCCCCCAAAAAAACTCGAGAAAACCAACAAAAGACAATATTTGGAGACTCTTTGGGAAAGCTCTATTGACAAAACCCAAAAAACCTCGAGAAACCCAAAAAAACAAAAAAAAAAAAACTTTCCAGAGAATGTTTGGTCTGAGGCTCATGTTAGGTTTTTTTTGGTTTTGCCTAGTTTTTTTTTGTTTTTTATTGGTCTTGACCTTGAAAAAACTAAAAAAACTCAAGGTTTTTTGTTTTTTGGATAAAATGATGGTTAAAGAAGTGTGAAAAACACCAAAAACTCAAGGTTTTTTTTTGTTTTTGGGTGTTTGTGGCTTTAGTTTCTTTTTGGCTGCGCAATGAAAAAACAAAACAAAAATTTCACACTTCTTTAACCATCATTTTATCCAAAAAAACAAAAAACCTCGAGTTTTTTTAGTTTTTTCAAGGTCAAGACCAAAAAACCAAAAAAAACCTAGGCAAAACCAAAAAAAACCAAACATGAGCCTCAGACCAAACATTCTCTGAAAAGTTTTGTTTTTTTGTTTTTTTGGTTTTCTCGATGTTTTGGTTATTCTATATTTCCTAAGGTTCAACCCAAATCAAGAAGACTCTAAGTATAAAGTAAGACAGCTGAGGAGCTAGCTATGAAATATCCAGAGAGCAAATAGAGGGTATAATAGGGTCTATGTGATTGTTCCCTTTCTGGCTTTCATTCAATGGAAAATAGTTA
>Ga0126342_10000835_pt1 | contig 38403 bp, 32 predicted proteins | sample Cyp1metagenome_FD_92528 | JGI IMG/M metagenome (GOLD analysis project Ga0126342, IMG submission 92528) | Coral microbial communities from Lord Howe Island, Old Settlement Bay, Australia - Cyphastrea 1 metagenome | ecosystem: Host-associated > Invertebrates > Cnidaria > Coral ...
ACATACCGTACATACCGTACATACCGTACATACCGTACATACCGTACATACCGTACATACCATACATACCATACATACCATACATACCATACATACCATACATACCATACATACCATACATACATACATACATACATACATACTTGTTATTGAGTACATAAATATATATATATATATATATACATATATGTGCAAATATCATATCTCCATTAATATTTCATGCCTGTACCCGGCTAGTGATTCTTCTTGGTGACTTTGCGTACCGACGCCATCCGCCGGGCCGCCCGACCGATCTGCCTGCGCCAGAAACCGCAGGAAGTCTTGCGTCAGGGAGTCATCGTCCCCCTGCGAGGGTCGCGCGATGCCAAAATCTCTTGGATTGGAGAGGTCTCTGAAACCCATAAAAAAACCATAAAACCCATATAATGAGGCTACCCATATGTTCATCGATATGTTGAAAATTGTTGAAACATACATATAGTTTGCTTGAATAGGTTTCCGCTGGCGAAGGTATGTGAAATTACCATCCCGCGAATTGTGGATCCGGATTCATCGCAAATCATCCAGCCGCAGTGGCGTTTTGCAGTGGCCAGAGCCGAGTCTGATTTTGGCTCAGGCTCATGGTCTCCAGTAGGCGGTCCCCAAGTTTTAATAGTTGATCACTTGGGTTATAAGTTGTTAACATACAGGACGGCCCTACAAATTATATATATATATATATACATATATATCACTTAGTTTACTATAAATGTATCTACCATAGATCATACTTTGGCCGATTATCAACTTAGTTGATCCCATTTATGGCCCTTCCTTTAGGCATTGAACCTGTGGGTTTGGGTTTGTCACTTTGGGATGGTAAACTATCCCCAAGATCACCATGAGTGGTATAAAACCAAAATATGGCTGGTCTACAGCATTGCTTTACCAACATTACTTTCCTCCATAATCTGAATTTCGATGACTAAAACATCAGAAGACCATCCGAGCTAATAATTGATGCTAGAGAACAACTGGATTGCTTTCATTTGAATTTGCAGGTGCCATTCGGTTATTACTCTTTTCCAGCAACTAAATATACAAGGGTTACAAGAAGGGGCCCCTTTCATGCCCCGTTGTGTAAGTGGACTCATAGTGGATATGTCCAGCTAAATTTTTGGATCCGCCACCGATGTTGACGCAGCTGAATCTGAGACGCCACGTCTTTTTAAGTGGCCTGCTATGTACACTTCTAGCGGTCAGACACCCAGAAATTGGTGTCTCACAACATGGCGGGTGTCTCACAACATGGCGGCCTTAGATTTGCCTAAGACCATCCCAAAAACAACCCAGTCGTTTTCAATAGATTCCCCCAAGGGTGGATTTCTCATGAAGCAATCAACAGGTTCTACTTGGGCAAACCCAGACAGTTCTACCGTGAAAAAAACATCTGGTCCAGAGGTGTCGAAGTTCCTGTCGACTCATTGTTTCTTTGCAGCACAAACTTGGTTTCATCCACTGCTGCAGACATGGGTAAGTTTGACTTTCCTGAAAGACCTACGAATTGGTACCCAATGGTTATTTAACATAAAGCTATAGAAAATACAATATTTATGGAGGATGTACTTTGATCCATAGCTACGTTAGTAACCAAAGGGTGTTCAATGTATCCAGCCGCCATTGATTCCATTTGTGGCTGAACATTAGCCTCCCCTGGCAGGGTCCAAATTGCTGACTTACTGGCACGGTCGTCATGTTATCGCACTCCCCAAGCAAACGCAAACAAGTTTCAATCAAATCATCAATATGTTGAGATTGGGATTTCTTCAAAAATCTATGTGGCAGTGTGTCAAAACCTTGTACCTGGTGAACATCAAAATAGCTGGTAAATGGATGTTCATCCCATTAAAAATGGTATTAATAGGTATTGATCTATACCCATGTAGGATTTCACTGTTCTATCCTTTTATGTTTTTTCTTAATGGCTGAACATGGCCACCATTTCCTTCCTTCTGGCGCCGGCGAGAAATTCATTTCTCTCAGCAACGGTAATTCCCAGGTCTCGGCTGTCGCTTCACGCCCAAATGCCTGGCGCCCATGGGGGATATCATGGGATTGTAACACTTAAAAGGTGATTAATGGGAAAATTTATAGTTATTAATCACTATTAGTGTCGAAAATTTCCCATTATTAATTCACTATTAGTGTTAACGTAACAGGTGATTAATGGTGGTTATTGATGGCTAATTATGTTAATTAATGGGAAATTTACCATCTGGTGGCATGTCAAATTAGCGAACTGGAAAATCCACCATGCTACATAGCGAACTGGGCCATTTTCCATGGCTATGTTAGTTTACCAGAGGGTTTCAATATATTGCGTCTGTATATAATACTATATTCTAATTATATTTCAATGATGGTGCAGAAAATGGGTAAGGTTCCAGACAGTGGCTATCAATGGACCATTGGTGAATGGTTTGGTGGCTGAACCTTGCTGGAAAGTTTTCCGAGGCGAGTTCTCGTCCAAGGAGCAGGGAAAAAATCAAAGCAGCAATCAGTCTAGTAAACTGGGCAACTTTCAGAAGTGACTATTAAAATATAACAAAAAATATAGGATTGATCTCATTTTAATAGGCCAATATATTATCAGCCTAGTAATTTTGCAATCTTCGATTTTGCGTCACCTTTTCTCAAGACCCAAATGACGGTGCCGCAATCATCCCTTGGCCTAGCACATGTTTCCTGTCACAATTCGCCGACAAAAAATTGTTTAAAATCATTCGTTTGTTTTCCACCCTCTGGTAAACATACAAAAAACTATTGAAAATGGTCATTTATAGTGGATTTATCCATCAAAAATTGTGATTTTCCATGGTTATGTTAGTTTACCGGAGGGTACTTGCCTTTTTTTCCCCGGAGAAAATTGGATAAAATGGAGTTTTAAAACATATCCATGGAATAAAAAACATGGCATTCAACATGAAAAACCTCTTGGAAACTAACAGTCCGATATGGAAATCCCACCATTTGTAAATGGATCATTTTCGGACCGGGGCTCCACATGGTATATCCCAAACATAAAAGTAAATCATTTCCCTAGGATACCTTGGGTTGTCCACATTGCCCAAGGGTGTATATATACAGACACACACACATACACAAACACACACACACACACATATCTATATACATATATATATACATACATATACATACATATATATATACATATATTTAAATAATATACACGTAATATATACGTAATATATATATATATATATGTATATACATACATATGTAATTAATATTATATATATATATTACGTCTATATATATATGTGTGTATATGTATATATATATACATCTAGGTAAATTACAACAATTAACTAACCAGAAATATTGCTGTATTGGGATCATTCCCCTTACATTCACCATGATTTCAGGGTTCGGTCGTGACGTGAGGTCGTTATGTCACCCAGATCAATCCATTGGTTTGGTTACCAGCTCACTTATCAATCCTTTGGTTTGGTTTCCCAAATCAACTAGAGTTTACCAGCTGTAAATGGTTAACAATGTAAAAAGTGTACATAAACATGCCAAATATAAATGCGTAACACATGCTTAAGACTCTACCAAATATAAACCAGCTAGAATTGTACAATCATGTTTACCAAATAATCCCATCCCCCTACACCCCCTTTAGAAACCATGGTGGATGTAGGGAATTTCCACATTCCATTGGCACCATGCAATTGGGGTGTTTAATATTAGGGTGATGGGATTCTATCAAAAAAAATCAACAAACAATGGTTCACCAAATATAATGTTAACCATTCCATGGTTGTTTTTTTGGATAACCAGTGTTTGGTGGTTAAATTTATAACCAAAATCACCAACAAATGGTTCACCAAATATAACCATGGATGTTATCCCATTTATCCCAGTTAATCCAAATACGAATGCTTAACCATTGTTAAGATATTAATCCCAAATCCTAGTGATTGATGATAACTATAAATATCAATGGTTTATAAACATGCCAAATGTCACTGCTTAACACTTTACCAAATATAAACCAGCTAGAATTGTACACTTATGTTTCCCAATCACTACAATATTAATAGTTGATTGATAGTTGATGTCATATATCTATTGTAGTGATTGATGATGGTGACATTTTAAACACTATTAACCAACAAAAAATGGTTTATCCCATTCCATGGATGTCTTTTTCCCATCGTCCACGGATTCACCAAGGACTACAGTGACGTTTTCGGCGCCTCAAGGAATCTTCGTAGGGTCCGACACGGTCGACACGGGCGACGTCGCTCACAGAGCTGGGGCCCTGGCTGGGGAAGTGTATCAGTATTGAAAATCAATATGTATCTGGGTAAATTATAATATTTCACTGACCCTCTCTGGCAGGGTCTATGTTAATTTACTGGAGGGTACAATAATTATCAACCATCTGGGAAAATTTTAATATTCCCCTGACCTGAATTGTTTAAGGCCATAAAAGGGGATGATTCCCCTTACTATGATTATAGTTTTCGCGAGAACAGGCTTCGGTCGTGATGATTTATTTACCCAGATCTATGGTAGGTCATCCAACATGTCGCAAAAGTGATGGCTGTTTTGGTCGGAGTGTGTAGCGTCAAAAAATACGTTTGGAATTTTTCCAAAGTATCATGGGAAGCGATAAATCGATTCCAAAATGCTTTTGACAAGTTCCCACCTTTATTGTTTCTCATTGTTTCTCATCCCACACTCTCTAGGTGAGCAAATCCCTTTGAAGGAATATCAATGTTTTTTCTCAATTCTCAAACCTGAATGAACGTCGTGTCCACTCGTGTTCAAGGTATCTGTATATCTTATATCCATCACTATTCACGATTCCACAAGCAAACGCCATCATATCCTCTGGTACTTAAACATAGCTATGGAAAATCACCATTTTTGATAGGTAAATCAACTATAAATGAGCCATTTTCGCTATGTTTGCCAGGTAAATCTTCTCAGAACGTTCCCAGTTCCCCCGTTCTGCGTTTTTTGATCGCCGGCGCAAGGCGGCAGCTCCATCCTGGTGATCACGGGGAAGTTTCTGTGTGCATCGGTACAATGTGGGGATCCCTCTGGTTAACATACCAAAAACTATGGAAAATCACCATTTTATAGTTGGGTAAATCAACTACTGTATTTCAATGGCTATTTTCCATAGCTATGTTAAATTACCAGAGGGTAACATATGGTATGTTTTGGTGATAATCCCATATGGTATGTTATAAACTCCCAATAAACATATCCCAAATGATAGATAAGTTGGTCCAATCATTGCAATAAGCATGGTGTGTGGTAGACTTATCTGTAATTAGATGGGGTAACATCAACAAATACACCTGGGGGGGCATCATTTTTCATAGCCACATATCACAATGTTGGCTGGTTGCAGTTTTTGTGCAGTTTGTGTGCTAGTTGCATTACCATTGAAGTTGTTTAACCTCTGCTTTTGATGGCTATATATTCACTAAATCACCATTTTGGCTGGTTAAGTCACCATCAAACAATACAGATATAGCATAACGACATATCTACCATAAACCAGACCTTGTGGATCCAAACACTTCCTGGCAAGGTGGTGCCTCTCAGTGTTTTAAGAGTTCTAAGCCAACTTACCTGTCATCAATCAACCATGTATACAAATATATATATATATAACACAATAACACAATAAATTACATACATATATATAATACACACAATAGTATATCTACCATACACAATGGGTAACTATATTTAAACCAAAAAAACATACAAAGTCCCATGATTAGTACAATAACCCTGCCATAAACTATATCCCATGTAAGTCAACATCAATCACTACAATAGATATATGACATCAACTATTAATCAAGTATAGATATTGTAGTGATTAATAGTGATTAATAGTCATCATCATCAATCACTAGAACTTGGGATAAATATCGCTACAAACATCACCATCATTAATCCCAAATTGTTGGTAGTTGGCCCATCCTCATTTTCCCCCCCTATTTGAAATGGCACGGCTCCTGCAATTTCTCCACGGCGTCATCGGCCGCCAACTGCGACATCTGTGGCCACAACGCCACAGGCTGCGCTTCCAACGAGGAGAAACTCAGCGTTGGGCCATACAAAATTCCGGGAAAATGCTAGGAAAATGCTGGGAAACTAGTGGAAAACACAAAACATAAACATGAAAGATGCATAGCGACTCATCGGGCAAAATGATGAAACATGACGATAGAATAAAGTATTTTAACCCACAAATTTCAGAAATTTGACGATCCAATCAGCCAACATGTGGTGTTTAATCCAGCCAAAATGCTGATTTACGATCAAACAAAAAAAGATCAATTAATAGTGGATACGGTTTTGCGCAGAAAGAGGACGATATTATCCCGAAAACAGAGTAAATGGCAAATGGTATGCAAATGTAATGGGCAAAAAATGATGAACCACCCGATTTCGGGATAATGTATCTTCAAACAAACTTTCACCGGTGGAAAATTCAGGTGTATGTATATATATATACATATATATATATATATATATATATATACATACATTATACTGTATATATATATATATATTATGCTGTATATATATATATACACTGATATATTACTGATATTATAAATTGGAGATACCTACCATACTATCTAAGGTCTATATACTATCTAAGGTCTATATACATAATAAGGTCCACATACGGGAATCTTCACGATAAAATATTGCCATATGGCACCTCAATGAACTGAAATGGAGATGAATTGAAGAAATGCAATGTTGGCCAACCTGGAAAAGGTTGGCTATAACGGGCCACAAGTATGGTTTATGGCAGATGTATACATAGTTCTATGATGTTCTATGGGCTTGCCAGGAAGGTCCACACTCTGGTCACATTTTAGGATTTGAAACCTCCGACCATCCATTCTTGGGATATGCAAACAATGGAGTCATAGCCGTCATAGTTGCACCATCAAATTCCTTTCATGTCATTCATCATTCTATGCGTTAGCCTCTGGTAATTTGACATACCCTCTGTTGAACTAACATAACTATGGAAAATCATCACTTTTAGTGGTGGTAAAGCAACTATAAATGGGCCATTTTCAATAGCCATGTTAGTTTATTGGAGGGTAGCTCATGAAACATCACCATGTTTCATAGGTAAAACACATAGCAATGGACCATTTTCTTGTCCCAAATTACCCGAAAGTAGCTGACCCCCGCGATATTTCATTTGTTGATCATCATCCCGACGATGGCAGTTGGGGGTTCCCATCAAGTTTCTGGGCTTCCCATCATTCCAGGAGTGATAAATTGATATCCCCATCAATCGTTGTTTCATTAACCATCATCTTTCTAATCCGCGTCTGATTTTCAAAAACCGTTCAACATTGAAAACAATCAAGCAACCACACAGTTATCGTGATTTGTCATCACTTTTTCTCATGAAAATGATTTAACATGCCTACTTTGGAGTAACTCATGGTATCCCACATGTTTGGACAGGCCTAAATAGCATGTTATTGGTTTACATATCACATACATGTCCGATCAAATATACCCTTTCTTGTCAGTCAGATAGATATATCTCAATTGTATCCCAATTTTTGCCCAATAATAATCCAATTATACCGAACTATATTCCAATTGTAGTAACGTATTTCCAACTATTGTCGAAATCATATCCAATAGATAAAAACCAGTATGATCCCAATTATATTTCCCGTTTACCCAACTGTATTACAGTATCCAAACATATCTTATACCCAATGATATACCAATAAAATCCTATGAAATACCATTAAATTACCATAACTATCCCCGATTACATGTCCCTTATTACTCGACACAATGTGGTAAACCCAAAAATAAACTATCCCCCCAAACCACCATTTTTATGGGTGGGATTCCAATCATCTCCAAATTGTAGGTTTTATGGCATTGGGTTTCCCCCGTTATACATATGTCTTCCCCATAGAATCACCAAAAAAATCGTGCAAAAAAAAATCCCCCATTGACGTCCTGAAACTTTCCAAGGCGCTCGAGTTCACTCAGTTGTGCTGCCACTTGCCATTGACCACCACGCGTCACTGCGCCACTGACTGCTTCCATGGTGGCGCTAGCGACCTGGTGATGGAATGGTCTTGTCTCCTAAGGATTGAACGATTATTATGGGGATGGGGGTTGTTGCACCTGATGTTTGGACGAGCCCGTATGAGGGCTTCTTAGAAAGAGGGTAGACCCATTCTAGCATTGGAACCAATGATTTGGGGGGTCAACCCTCCAGTATCATATCAAATTGGACAATCTCTCTCTGCCTCTCTCTCTCTCTATATATATATCGTTATATATTATAGTTTTTGTTCGCTTTAGTTAGGTATAGCTAGCTATAGTCGGTTATATTCCATTACATCCTATTGTATATCCAGTATTGCCACTATATCCAGTAAGAAATAGCCCCAGTAAACTTCAAAACATTTTCCAGTCATCACCCAGTCATCCCACGCTAGTTGGTTATATATATATATATGTATATTCCAAAACATGTTCATGTCCAGTTTTAAAATATCCTTAGGTTTGTTGTTCAAACACATCCATTTATAAAGCTCCTCATTGGATTTCCCAAATGTCCGTATTCGACATCCACAGTACACATACTGCTTGTTATATATAACACCACATCAAATGAGCCATGAAACATGGCGAGATGCAGCCCACGAACCCGAATGCAGTCACATAGAACACTTTTGTGAAACAAGATATTTGAACAGTCTTGTACATTTTCCCTTGTTACCGTACCAGTGCGCTGTAGACTGTGGAATGCGGAAGAGGGTGGAGTGTAAAGTGCAGAGTGTGGAGTATGGAGTATTATCTTCTGAAAAATGCACCTCATCTTCTGAAAACGACGCAAAAGTATTGCGCCTGTGCCACAAAATGACTTTCGACACGTTTGCAGACACGTGTGAGAATGTCAGGAAGTGCGACGCCTGCCACGCAAAACGACATTACAACTTGCTTTGACACCTTGAAACAGGATAGGTTTTGCAGCTTCCCCCATAGACATGGCGACGCCAAAGAAAACAAGAGCATCGAGACGAGACATGTTGGAGCCTCAAAGCGAGCATTTCGTGCGAGACTTCCTCCAATTTTCATACTTTGTAGCTTCAAAAATCGACGCTTCCGACGCTTCCCTACGAGTTTTCTCATGAACCTCGTGTGGCAGTTACTTCTAGGCTTCAGGTGTGATTCTGTTCTGCGAATAGAGACAACCAGCAGGCACAGCACACAAGATTTAGAGAGGCTGGCTGGCATCATGGCAGTTCAACTTGCAAATGGACGAGGCAGGCTTTGATGAAAGACTGGGACTCCGAGGCCTTCATTGAAATGCTTGCCACCCTGTTGTGAAATGTTTTTGGGCCTGCTTGGATGTTGCATGGCCCTGTGGGATAGGTCTTTGTCGAATAGTGGCCGGACATGAATATTGAGCAGCAATTTGCTCATTTTTGAAAGAGCAGATGGCTTCTGTTCGGCTGTTCACTGTCCGCGGTTCATTGTAATCTCAGCTGTGTAGGTGCTTGTTTGACGGATTCTGCTGCATTTATTTTCAGCTGTCAAAAGACTATTGCGCTGCCAGGGTGACCTGCAATTGTGGCATGACAGCTGGCTTGGTCTAATTTTGGTTTTATTTTTGAACTGTTTCTTTCAATTGTTTTTTCTGGGCAGGTGGTCTTCATCCGTGGCACTTTGCAGTCTGCCGCTCACTGTTTCACTGTTCCACTGTTGCACTGTTCCACTGTTCAACTGTCAAATTGCTTAAAACCTGTACATTGTACACACACATACCTAGTGAAAAATCAATAGAAAAAACCAAGAGGGCACTTGCTCAAGAACAAGGGGCCACATGCAAGGAACAGAGATTACTTCACGCAGCCCTGACAATGCGATTCGCACAAAACACGCAACACGACACGTCTAAAGTGCTGCGCCTGCCACGCGACATCATGATGATGATGATGATGATGATGACGATGGTCTCCAAAGTGCTGCACCTGACACGAAAAATGCAACTCATCTTCAGAAAACGACGCCAAAGTATTGCGCCTGCCACACTAAACGACTTTCGACACGTTATCAAACAGGTAGGAATGTCACCAAGGTGCCACGCCTGCCACGCGAAACGAAGCCACACGCCGTTTGGAACCTACAACAGTGACCCTTTTCGCAGAACTCGCCATAGGCACGGCCATAGCGACCTCGCGCGAACGGTTGCGGACGCTTGCGACCGTAAACGCAACGTCGAGCGAACACACCCTCAACCCCCAGACCCCCAGAGTGAAACGGGAACCCTTGCTACGCATTCGGGGAAAATGTTGATTGATTATTATTATAGGAAGTTTTACTATACCTGGCTTATCGGGGAATAGGGACTCGGAGAACTGTGAACCAACCAGTATGAATGGGATAGAATAGGGCTAGTTTTCATGGCTCATATGATATAGCTTCATAGGTTTTCCTATATGTTATCCATAATCCCCATTGAACTATGTACTACTAAAGATACTGTTTGTAAAATATCCAACTATATCATAAGTACAATCCTACTCGGCTAGTGGTGAATACTATATCTTTTTTGGTGTTTGCTAGATATACACTAATTTCATGTTTATCTCCATTTTCCCTCATTGAAGTTGCCATTTTGAAGTACACTCCATTTTTCGACAAAGCCACACTACACTGCATAAATCCCCATGGTTGATGGTGAAGTTCCTCTTTCTTGTCGGTGGACAATCCAGCATGTTATTTTGTTGGTGTTATATCCCAGACTGTATCCCGTTATATTCTAAATAATTCTAATTACAAGTTGGATTTCACGAGAGTGTATATATATATATGTGACCACTGGCTTTATTCAGCTATTATAGTGTTCAAGTCACATGTTTCATCAATTTGGACAAACCACCACCTGGAAGACTAATTTTGCGTGGCTAAGTCATGTTCAGTCCCTATTTTGATGGTGAAATATGATTAGATCCCAAGTTTTGCTGGCTCAGTGCCCATCTTTGATGGTTAAATCTACAGTTTTACCTGTGAAATCATTTCTTGGTGGTCAAGTTCCCTTATTTATTGGTAAAATCCAGCCATTGCCAGGCCTTTCCCTGGCCGGGCCTGCAGCCCCCTCCGCCCCAGCCGCCCCAAAGCCGCCCACGCGACTTGCCACGCGGCGCAAGCCGCGCTGGGCAGCGCGGCGCAGCAGGCACGTAGCGCAAGGTCGGTGGGGAACGTCGAGGTCTGGAAAACGGCAGGCAAATGCGCAGAAACTTGCACGTTTCACTAAGGAAAATTGGGCTGTTCCCTGGTTTTCGGATGAAAAAGATTATTTATATGGAAAAAAACTGTTGAACTGATGGACAAGGGGAATCGATTTTTCACGTCAATAATGGTCAATCAATGTCAATCGATGTCAGGTGATTCATCTGATTCAACCATCACTGCAGTGGTGAAATCCCCATGGGTAGATCATGGTTGGAATTTCCCATGGGTTTCCTTGAAAAAATCATCCCGTTGCCTGGTAGCCTGGTAGACAAAATCCATGGCTTGAGCAGTCCTACGTGAAAAGCAGGTGAAATAATATATTAATATATAATAAATTATATACATATAATATGACTAAAGAAAAAAAATAAGAATTGACTTCAATACTGTTACATGTCTTTGAGCCGTCCATTGACACGAGGGCAAAATTCTTCACCAGCCATATGGAGTGCCACCAGCTGCAAATTTCATGTTGATCACCATTACTTCTCATTTCATCTTAAGGCAATCTTTATGATAATATCACCACCTATTCTTGGAACTCGTAAAAGAAATGATAATCCGCAATTTACTACAATTTCACTGTTTTTTTTGCATTTCCTTTTTTTCGCGGTTGCCGCAGGACTCTCTTCCCAGCCGCTGCACCATCTGCACCTGTAAGAGCCATAGGGCGGATTGCCAGGAGTTCGCGTTTGCACAGGCAGCAACCGCGGCTCCTACGAGTTGAATTGCAATGTGATGAGTGATGGGTGTTATCCCTATGTTTTTACAGGGTTACCCTCCAGTAAAACAAACATTAACTACGGAAAAAATCACCACATTTTTTGTTGATGTCATGTGCAAATCATCTATAAATGGCCATCTTCATTAGCTATAGTCTAATGACTGGAAGGCAAGTCCCGAAATTTGTTGATCTCATATGAAGAACCTACAGATAGCCCAAAATTGGGGCGAAGTTGCTCAAAATGATCGAGCCGATTGATGATCACCTGGCAAAGTCTGATTACTTGAGGGTATGGTGCAAGCACCAAATACCCTCTGGTAAACATACAAAAAAGTATGGAAAATCACCATTGTTAATGGGAAAACTCACTATAGATGGCCATTTTCAATAGCTATGTTAGTTTACCAGAGGGTACTTCGAAACCAACATGATATATCTTTGTTGTCACCGCATGCTTCCTTTTTGTCCCACCTTCCAGTCATGCTTTTTTGGAGCCCGAGGACTTACGAGTGTCCTTCTCGTCTTCCTCCTTTACATCGTTCTGGCTGACCTGCTGCATGATCTGCCAATCTTCTTGGTGTTCCTGGACGGCCTTCAGCAGCGACTCCGTCAGACGGTGGTCCGCCGCCTGTTGCGCTTGCTGGGCTAACCTCTCGGCCCGTTCTTGCAGGGCCACTTCCTCCTGCTCTTTCTGCCAACTGGCTCACTCATCAGCTCGCCAGTACGCATAAGCGTCAAAGTCGGAAAAAAACAAAGTGAAAAAAATCGTTGGACTTATTCCCAAATATTTTCGGATATATTCAAATAATTTCGAATAATATTCATCTATATTTGATTTTATCCTCAATATAATGTACTAAGTACAAATAACATTTAAGTGGAACTGAACACACAATAAATTAAAAAATAAAAACTATACAAGATATTAGTAGGATAATAGCAACTTATACGATACTTATTATCCTTGGTTAGTGCCTGAAGTGAACATATCTAAAATTAGTGGTCTTAGCAAAAACATGTGGAGGATTCTTCGGAATACATCTTGCAAACTGTTCAACCAAACAAAATGCGATACTTTTGAAAATGAAAATCTCGGAATCTCGTAATTGAATGCAGCATAATACAGCTGTATATATAGAATTCCTCCATTTATGTATGAATTTACCTGTAACGTAGTAAACATGGTGACTTTCCATAGCTAATAATTACTAACTACGTTGAATTACCGTTAAGTGCTTTGATGTTTGGTTTGCCCCTGCTACCACCGTATAAAGCTAGCCCCAACCGGTCCTGAATGACGTTCATTGGAAGTCCAGGATGAATCATCAGCCAACCTTGGCAATGGAAGGTTTCCCCTAGGTTTATGCAGCTTTTGAATGGGGAAACGACTTATACTCACAATGTAAAAAAACACGAATTTTAGACACTCCTAATAAGGGGTGCATTGAGTTGAGAACTCCTTACTGAATGGCAATGCCTTGTTGTTTTCAGGACCATACGGGGAATGGGGTTGACCCTGTTTAGTCAAGCAACTGGAGAAGGACCATTGGCCATCGCAGGCCATACCCAAAGGCAGACATTGCGGCATTGTCGCTGACCAAATCCTTGGCGACCGTTGGGGGAGGTTTCATAGGACTCGATTCACGCAGAAACACATAGAAAATCATGGAAATATTTGGGATGTACGTGTGAAATGTGTGTACTTTTCGTGATGATTTTGTTGTGTATGTTTTTGTGTGCCGGACACCCTCATCGTTGTCTGGTTCTTAATCTGTGCCCCTTAGTTATAGTCTGGTTTTAGACACATCCAAATATATATATAATGTATATATATATATTATAATATGATACAATAATATATATATATATATATAATATGCGTGTAAATATAATATGTATAAATATCTGATAAACCATATTAATAAACCTAGTGAATTTAAACCAAATCAGTTAATGTTCACTGGGGCACCACCTTGTAGTTGGGTTACTGATACATATCTACATTATATGCCAATGATATCCCTAATATCCCTTATACCACGATTTTCGTGGAAATCCCAATTTTTGATGATGATATTCCATAGAAAACCGGTTTGCCAACCATAAATCAACTATAAATCCCAGTAAAACCCCATCTTTCTTGCATAAATCACATTACTGTAAATCACCATGTTTCTTTGCTAAACCCTTGAAAATCATCATTTTTCTTGGTTAAATCATGTTAAATCACCATTTTCCCATGGTTTTCCCAAGGTTTTCTCATGGTTTTCTCATGGTTTCGCAACGGCCCCCGTTTTGATCTCCAGCCAATCACCGTAGCGGGACCTCCCGCCGTTACCGCGAGCGTCCCCTCGGAGGCCTTGGTGCCTCATGTCACGCAGGCGCTGGGCAGCCAATTGCCACTGCTGCTCCTGTGGAAGAATACGGTTGATATATGGTTAATATATAGGGTTTAACATGATATATATATATATATCATGTTAAATATGATATATATATATGGTTAATATATATATATATATATATATGTGGTTATTATATGGTTATTATTAATAATGATAATCATTGCTGGTTGGAAGAATTGTGATTGAACCTTGCCACAATAATAATGGCAATCTATTATTATGATGAGGAATTGTATGATGATATGATGGCATAATAATGATATGATGGTAAAATATTTTTATTATGACGAGGAATTGTATCATGTAGAACTAGATTCCCACATTCCTAGATTGAACAGTGATGATGATATGATGGTATAATAATAGTAATAGATGGTAATAATAATGATGGTTAATATGCAAATATATGGTTAAAAAAACAATTGTGTTTGAACTATTGCAACGACTCCAAACTGGATCATCACCATATGAACCATTTGTACAACTGGGATAACTAACAAATCGGGGACTTACCAACCATGATTATGCACTTGTAGCTTCAGTTTACCTCAATTATAACTATAGATGAGCAATCTACCTGAAAATAAACACGACTGGGATCCTTAAAGGAAGATGATGAAGGTAAAAAAATACCATTCAGACATCATGCCCGTAGACATATCAATTGAATGTTGCCATATTTAAATTGGGTTTTCAGTGGTTTTCTGTGTGTGCACTAGTTACTAGACATCATAGTTTGAGAGCAGAACCGACCATAACTGGAACTCACCCAAAATGCACTTGGAAGATATCTTCTTCTGCTTTCACTTGGAAATCGGTGAAGACCGTGGTAACTAAGAATGTTCAGGTCATACAAATAAACATTGGTCATCATTGGTCCTTTTATTGAGACTTGAATGCCAACCCGTTCTTGAGGTTAGGAATGAATTTGCACGCTGTCTGCCACACTGTATGCTGGCTTGATGTATGTTGCGCATGACGCTGCTCCATCCACAGCATCAAGATTCTGCCAGTTTGTGCTGACCAGGTTGATGCAAAACTTGATGGTGCCACTGATGTATGAAGAGTTCATCTTGCTGTCGAAAACTGCTTTTGTCATTTTCCAGATGCTTTTGTCTTGGAACTTTTTCTCTGCATCGTAGGCATGCTTTCCACGGGCGATAGCTGGCATATAGTGGCTCGGATCTGAGCCAACCAAGAAGCACTTGAAGCTTACACCTTCTTTTGATTTTCCACCAGCTGAGTAGGTATACTTTTCCACATACGGATGCAAGACCGGACCAAAAAGTCCGTGTTCTTTCGCTTTCGCTAGGTTGGAAAAAAAACAGTGGTTGTTATGTACGTATATATGGTCTCGTGTTCCGTGTTCCTACCCCCCAATGGTATGGGTCGCCAGGTAGCACCCCCTTCCCTTCTATTTGCAAGCTATTGGCAGCATTTCTGAGGTCCAGCCTCGTATTTGCTAGGCCTTTGCAGCATTTCTGACTACCAGCCTCACATTTACGAGGTAAATGCCACCTTTAGACGACCTACGTAATAGTCAAATATACATGTGCAATGTACCTACTTCCTATTTACTACATACATACATACATACATACATACATATATATATATATACGTAAGTAGGAAAACCCGATCCAGTTAGAGGCTGCCGGAATCCTTTTTGGAGGATCCGGGCCGCAGACGGTCCAAAAAGGAGCCCAGAGGCTTGACTAGGAGAACCCGGTCCAGTTCGAGGCTGCCGGAAGCCTTTTTCTCCAAAAAGGAGCCCAGAGGCTTGACTAGGAGAACCCGGTCCATTTAGAGGCTGCCGGAAGCCTTTTTGGAGGATCCGGCCCGCAGACGGTCCAAAAAGGAGATTGTTGGCCTTTTTGTTTTTTTAGTCGTGCATCTGGAAACCTAGCAATTAGTCGTGGGATGTTTGACTCAGTCGTGGGATGTTGAATTTAGTCGTGGGATGCCCTCTGTCTCATATATATAATATAATATATATATATACGCAGTACCTCACCCCCACCATACCACAGGGGGGGACAGTACTATGGCTGACCCATGACCATGGCCGAGGGGGGGGGTTGGAACGCTGGACCAAAGTTAAAGGGCTACTATCCCAACTTCTGGGGTTACAAAACCATCCCATGGTACAAAAATCACCAAAAGCTGTGCACCATCTCCTTGAATAGATATCTATAAATCCTAGTCACATATGAGTTGTAAGCCAACTTAGCTATCATCAATCAGCTATCACAATCCGTTTCTGATGCTTCAATCAGGTTAAATCATCTTAAATCCCCATGCTTCATCATTAAATCAAATCACATATATTTGTTCCGATGAAGCCATTCCACAGCTATAGTGCTATAAAGGTTATTAACAACTATAGTGAAGATCCATTCTTTGTTGATGATTTTTTCCGGCGGAATCCATGGTTTGTGAAAAATCCCCTGAAACCGGGCGCCTGTGCACATGCTTTGCTGAGCACATTGCTCGACACGACATCGCATCGAAGGTGCCAGTGGTGGCCGGCTAAGAGGTGGAGAGCCTCGGTGATTATCAAGCGATCTAACCAACAAAAAATGAAGGTTTTCATTGGTTTTTGATCCATCAACAATAAGAGATTTAACCATTAGAATTGGGGATCAATGGTGATTTTATGTGGATTTACTAATTAGTGGTTTCATACAGGAGGGTTTACCCATGAAAAATGGTGATATACTGGAATTTTGGCAACAAAAATTGTGATGTTTTGGGATTTGGCCAGCCAAAGCATGGTTTATGGACAAAAAAAAGTACCGTTAGTTGGGTGGGGATTGACAGTTTTGATTAATGCTGGCTAAGTTGGTTTACATTTCACTGGACTTTATGGTAGGTGTATCTGTAGTCAAAGGACTCTACAAACCAAATGACTATGACAATTCACCATTGATTATACATGTTAATTTGATGGGAATATGAATGAACATGATGATCAACCATTGGGTGGAATGAGTGACCCATGTCTTTCAAACCAACCCGACTGTCATCCCATGTCTATGTCGATTTTTTTTTTCTGGGTGAATCATGAAACATCTTCATCAGCCTGAATATGTTTGGCTTTTTTGGGGGATCCTCCATTGTTTCCCTTGACAGCCAGCTCCTGATTTCCTCCATTGTTTACCTACCAGCCAACATACGGATTTAGGAGAATCAACAGTAACACCTGAAAAAAAATGAGGCTATGAGAACAACAACAATGGACATATGACAGTCATGACATATATGGGCAATGGTCGGATATATGAGCACGCATGTGATATCTGGGTTGATGTAAACCGGTTTCTAGGGGCGTGAGGGTTTGGATGTCCAAAAAATCCGGAGTGAACCTTGCAATCTATGGAGATCTCACCATCAAACGTAGGAATTTAACCAATATCAGAAAGGACGCATGCCCCAAGATCTGGCACAGGCATTGACTCCATTGCCTGGTGGTTCTAGCTGTGGCGATCTGACACACTGGAAGGAAAATCCTGGAAAATCACCACTGTCAATGCTTACAAGACGCTACGTCAGCATGTTAGTCAGTGGGGTGGTTGAAGCTTAATTTTATATGGAAAACAAAGTGTTTCTGCTATCCAAATATAGAGCTTTCCTCCAGATCCTTCCCAGAATCCATAGGCGATGCCCTGTCCAGTTCCGTTTGTTGATATAATTATATATATATACAGCCCATCAACTAGTTCAATATCCCTGTCATAAACCCAGACGTTAACCTATAGGAACCACCCAAAGAGAGTTGGCATTTAGTAAAATCCTACCAGAACAATGGTACATAAATTGAACCTTTTCTAACTTGTGGATATAGTGGAAAAACATTAAAACCAACTAACCCTCTGGTAATCAAACATGGCCTGACTGAAAATTCACCATTGAGTTCCATGATTTTCCCCCCATTCATGGGGAAGGTCCAATGGCCCTGTTGGATTATAACGGAGGGTACCCTCTGGCAATTTAACAGAACTATGTAAAATCACAACTTTAAAGAAGTAAACCATAGTAACATGTAAAACTACCAAAGTCATGTTGAACTACCAAAATTGAACAGTACCTTTCTATGGCTATGTTGAACTACCAGCGGGGTAGCCATTGTTCCCCGTTGTGTTCGCGTTTGACTGATCTTGTCAAAGCCACTGCATCCCAAGCAATGGCGGTCGCAAGGATGTTGAGCAACGTCTCAGTGGGCTGCACGGCCCTCTGTCGCCTCGGTGACGTCAACCCCTAGGTGAACATAAATCCTTTATAGGTAGGGCTTGTGGCAATGGGGGGTAAAACAATGCCATTTTTACCACCCATGACTGGGAGTGGTAAACATGGTACACCTATAAAAATGGTGATGGCTGGGGGAATGGGGTTTATAAACCAACAAAAACAACTGGGAGGCCCCACCTTTAACTGTTGATGTATCCAGTTGTCTCATTTTTTGTTCTGAGGTTGGCCAGTTTGATGAAATTGTTCATCATGGTTTTAAGCAATGCCGGTTGAGTCCCATTTTGATACTTTAGGTCCTCCATGCTGGTTACACATTAATTATCAATACATATCCACATATATCTACCATAAATCCACATATTATATATCTACCATAAATCCTACGTATGTATAAGGTACAAACTAAATTATAAACCAACTTGTCTAATGTCAACCCCAGATTAATAAAGTATGGTTTATTAATTAGGGGGGTACTCCTCCAATAATCATAATCCAATACTTAAATGGTATCCCCCCAATTAAGCCTATGGGTTTATTAATCCAGGGTTGACATTATCCCTTTTTCCAGGACATTACGCATTCTGCTAATTGATATTGAACCCCCTGTGGGATTCAAAAATCATGTTTCAATGGGAATGAGAATGGGATATTCTCCCAGCCAGCTGGGAAGTAAAAGTACGCTTGTAACGAATTGTTAAGAACATATAACTATCACACTCAAACTAAAAGTTGGTTGGTTAATCGGAATAATTCTTGCATGGGGGTACCACATTATATAATCACATGATACTACTATAACTCATTGCATTTTATTGGGAATTAAATAAAAAACATTCATCATTCTACTTGCCTCAATTCCCAAGCAACTAGAAAATATAAACAACTATATCATCACACATAATCACACAAAATAGCTACAACTCTATAATCACACTACATCAACATAGTAGCAACTGTATAGTGACACTGATTGAAACTATATCATCACTGTATATTAATATATATATGTACAATAACTATTGTAACTATAAGTATTATATATAGTTTCACTTTGTTTCACTATGTTAACTATATCAACTATATGATTAACTAAGTGATGAACTATATGATTAACTATATTATTAACTATAGTATTAACTATATTACAAACTATATTACCAACTATATTATTAAATATATTATTAGATATACTATTATCTATCTATTTATCTATCTATCTACCTATCTGTCTATCTATCTATCCATCCATCCATCCATCTCTCCATCTATCTATCTATCTATCTATCGATCTATTTATCTATCTATCTATCTAATTTTACCTATCTATCTATCTATCTATCTAACTATCTATCTATCTAACTATCTATCTATCTATCTATCTAATTATACCTATCTATCTAATTATACCTATCTATCTATCTAATTATACCTATCTATCTATCTATCTATCTAATTATACCTATCTATCTAATTATACCTATCTATCTAATTATACCTATCTATCTAATTATACCTATCTATCTATCTATCCATCCATCCATCCTTATACATACATATATATATATGATTTCCCAACCAAGCCACACATCTTCCAGCAGACCCGCTGCCGTGGAGGCCGCCGCCGCGGCCGCCGCCGCCGCGCCGTAGGCCGCCGCGTCGCTGCGGAGCCGCCAAGCGCCGCAGCGGCGGAGGAAGGTCTGGCGGTGGGATGATCCGGTGGTGCCAAGAGGAAAACCATGGGAAAACCATGGGAAAATGGCGATTTAACCAGCAAAAATGGCGATTTAACCAACAAAAATTATGATTTAACCAACAGAAATGGTGATTTTCTAGGTTAACCAATAAAAATGGTGATGGAATGGTGATTGAAGCAGCAAAACTGGTGACTTGATGGTGGTTTAACATGTCAAACCATATTTTTTTTAATATTCGTTGTGAAATCACAAGAAAATTCAGCTAAGCCTTAAGCAAATCCTTAGATTTGCTTGAGGGGTAAAACATATTCGCAATAGATTCACTGGTGGATGTTCCACTGAAAATGGGGTACCCGAAGAATTCATGTTTTTTTATCACTTTGCGCAGTGGCAATTGTATGAGTATAGTACATGAATATTGAATATAGCCGATTTTCAATCACACCCAAATCACCCAAATGGATGTTTCTTGAAATGGGGGGACCCCCAAATCCATCTTAATAGGATTCTCCATCATAAACAAATCATTTTGGGGATCCCCCATTTATGAAAACAAACCAAATACAGTAGCATTCAACAACACCCAAATTTAGCATGTTGTTAAAGTTATAGACTTATTTATATATATAGTATTATACATCCCTATGAGACACACATCCTGTTTAATGTAATATATGTAAATTATATACATCCTCATCTTATGTCGTTATAGAATGGTTTTATTTTATGCATGAAATATTTATGTTTATTTCCCCTGTCTATTAATCATGGTCATTATATAACATTATGCTATATCATGAAAATAGCATATATCATATCATAGGTATAATCCCTTTGAAATATTAATATCCCCTTTGAAATAGGTATCATAGCATATCATATCATAGTATATATATATATACATATATCCCGGATAAAATTCCTCCCACGCCTGCGCTTCCTGCCACTTCTCGCCCACCCCGCAGGCCGCCAGCGCGCTGCCGAAGCACACGGCGTCGGCACTTTGGCGGTCTTCGAGGACCTCAAAAGCTGAGAAATTCATCTGAAAATGGCTGGAAAACATTGGAAAAAGATCCAATTGACGGCTATGTTCATCCATTTTTAATCCGTTTTAGTCCATTTCATCTATCCGAAGATTGGAAAACATGAATGGTTGGATTGGGTTGGACTGGTTTACCCATCTGATTGAATAAGAATATAGTACAGATAGATATAGATAGAGCATCTATGAAAATCTCATCTGAAAATGTGGAGCAACTCCAATTTATTGTTATTTTGAGAAGGAGAGCATGATGATCAACCACATCAGGGTAGCTTGGGACAAAACATCATTAGATTGTGGCTGAGCCCCGGAATTTTCATTTGATTCACTACGAGAAATCACCATGTTTTATGGGAAAACATGGGAACACAATGTATAGAGCGGACTTTTCTGGGAAAAACCCAGTGAGTTTGTGAGTTGGTCACTGGGTTTGTTGAACAAATGACAGTAAAACCATGGGTTTTTTCCACCGCAATTCTGATGATAAACCATCCAATTCCACAACTGGGCGCCGGCGCCGGTGTTTCGACATGTTTCGTGTCTTGCACCAGTGAAATCTGATCATATAAAACATATAAAACATATATAAACATAGCTGAAATTCAGCTACCAGGAACCTAAATTGTATACAATTGTATCATCTTTTATCCGTTTCATTCACATTGTTTTCTTGGTGAAATCTTCTTTTTTTGGGGCCAAATATCTATCTTGCATGACACATCAGCAATTTGTTCACAACAACTTCCTGTTTGAGTGTTCCATGCCATGCTGGCTTAAATCCCCAGCATTTTTCCATGTCTTCTGGTTTTCTCCCACCTTTTGTGGCGGCTGTATAGCCATCACCAAGGAACCGGTAGCAACATCTGCAACGCACTTGCCCAGTAGGACTGACGACGACACGCGTCTGCAGCGCAACTGAGCACCACCACGGAATGGAAGCCTATAGGGACGGCCTCCAAAACGGTAGCTTTCTGTTGGTTTATAACTTGGTTAACTGAGGGTTACAAATACGTGTACAAATAGATATAGATACATATATATAGATAGAACGACATGGGTTTATGAACAAACGATAACAAACGTAGAACTGGGTGTCCCTTACTCTTTCTGTGCCAAGGGGGGCAAATTCGCCATGAATTTCTGGTGGATTTTCCACAGCGCCTTGACATCTGTGCCATTGCTCCAGACGCAAAGATTCTTCCCATTGCAAAGCCTGTCTCAGCTGTTTACCCCAGTGGGTTACAAAGGTTGGTAATATACTGTTAATATATGGTTATACTGTTAATATATGGTTGATAATGATGATAATCTGGTTGATGGTATACCTACCCCTCTGAAAAAAATATGAAAGTCACTTGGGATGATTATTCCCAATATATGGGAAAAATGTTCCAAACCACCAACTAGGTTTGTAATTGTCCCCTTATAAACTACAGGAACAAATACATACAATCTACAGTATACACTCGCACAAAATTGATCCGGGTGCAAATGAACCCTTTAAGTATATAACCACGTACCAAATGCCATTGATTTTCTTTCTTGCCTCGTAATTTCCCACAATATCCTACTTAGTGGCTCATCCCACGGATCGTAAGTAGCTTTAAACCCTAGTTACAACATGTTACAACTAGATTAAGCCTACTGATCCACCGACAAAACCAGGGATATATATATATATGTCATGTATTATATGTATAATGTATTATATGTATACCTATCATGTATTATATATATACCATGTATTATATATATATCATGTACTATATATATATAACATGTATTATATATACAGCATGTATTATATAGATATTATATTATATTATATTGTATTATATTATATTATACTATTATATTATATTATATTGTATTATATTATACTATATTATATTATATTATATGATATTATTTTACATTATATATATATATGGATACAGTATATATATATAACATTATATAAGCTACTTATGATTCTCATCATCGCTGGAACCAGTAGGTGCACCTTCGACATCGAGTCGGCACTTTGTCCGAGCACCACCTCATTGGTCGTCGCAAAGATGAGCCAATCCTGTGGCGTCGTTATAGAAATGTTGATCGGATTAGTGATTCATCAGGAATTCTTGGGAATACAACTGGTTGGTGGTATACCTACCCCTCGGAAAAATGATGGACTTCGTCAGTTGGGATGATGACATTCCCAATTCCCAATATACGGAAAAATCAAATTCATGTTCCAAGCCACCAACCAGATAATGTTATAATGTTTATGTAATGTTTAAAAACATATTATATATAGAATAAACCAATATATGATATGTATGTGTATTGTTTTTGAACAATAATCGAATGTATGTTGTATCTTTATTCACCAACTGTTATAATGGAAAATTATGGGAATATAGTCGGAAAATAGTGGACAATAATGGGCTGTATAATAATATATAGTAATCGTGGGAATAAGTCACACATGTTATTCATTGTTGTTTTGTTATGATATATTCTCATTCAATAATGGAAATATCAGGGGAATCATATGGAAGGGAAAATGATGGGAGATACAAGCCAACTCAACCAACAATACTCATGTTGCGGTGATCATCCCTGTGTTACAAGAGATTTCCTGGACAGGATCTGATAGCCATGCCATGCCCACGTTGGTTGCATTTTATCCTGATCTTCGCTGTCTGCTGCATGGTTTCAACCGCACATTGTTGCTAAAGCTTCCATGTTCCCTAGAATTGGGTTGATTACCTTCTTACGTTGTTGATTCACTTTCCGAATTTGTTGATCAAATCACCATGTTGGATAGTTCTTCTGGTTGTTGTTGTTGTTGTTGCTGTTTGACTTCTCACATTGTTCATCACTGTTATACTGTTGTTCAAATCGATTTTGAAAAAAAGCATCACGACATTTTTTTTGATACTACAGTTTATTGTCTGCTTATGAAGTACGTTGCTGTTGTTTATTACATGTTTCGTTCATTCACTTCTGGATTTGGGCAAAATGCCATCCAGTAAACTCACGTAACTGTGGAACATCACCATTCTTAGAAACGGTAGACCATCGAACATTGAAAATCACAATTTTTCATCGGTAAAACATTGAACTAGATGGCCATAAATCACAACCCTTGATAGGCAAATAGCCGTTGTCCATGGCCATGTGGAGGTTTCCTTCAATGGAAGTACTCCCTAAATCATCCATTTCAATAGGATTTTCCATTATAAACCGCCATTTTAGTAGAATGTTCCATCATAAACCTCCGTTTTCATGATTTTCCATGATTTTCCATATAAACTATCGGGGTAACATCCATTTGAAGAAGCCCTCATTTCGTCCACCCAGCTGAGTGTCCAAGGAGTTTTGCCAGAAAGGCAGGGCGCTGGAGACGGCTCCAATGGAGACCTCGTCACGTCAACATGCTGGTGCTGAAACAAAAAGCGCATCCCAAATAATGAAAGGGAAAGAGATACCTGGAGAAATTCAGTTTAATTCATATTATAAATTCATACTATTAATTCACATGCATTCATATTATATATAACACATTATATAACTTCTCCCTACATAATTACTACTAAATACCCGCCTAGAGATCCCTATAGAGACCATTGTTTAGTATTGGATCGATGTATTTTGGTGCTCCAGGTGGTTTGGTAAATGTTGCGGAAGGGGTTCATGAGGCAAACCCAAGAGTAAACTGTACACTTACTTTGGGGGCTATTTGAAAGAGTCCCCCAAAAAGGAGTTTATTATTGCCAATAGTCTGAAAGCATCTGACACCATAAGACTTTGGATCTCAATGTTTGATCAAAAAAGCAGAAGTTGAAACAACTATTCGGAATGGGCAGGGTTTGGATTAGAATTAGCCTGACCACATTGCAGCAAAGATTATTTTTTGGGGAGTGAAGAACATTGGCTGACATCAAGATCCACGGATTTCTGTCAACTGTCGCTCAAACAAATCCATGTTCATACCAAAAAATGGTGTATAGGTTTATAGGATCGGAAATATTGGCAGTTGGGGTTTCAGGTGATTTTAGTTCCAATGCAAACACACGCATCCTTTGTCAGTTGGTCTCGTTATTACAGGATTAAGCTCAATTTTTAGTCAGCTGCACCAGCCGATTGGGCGGATGTGTTTTCCGCTGTGACTCATTTCATTCTACGGAGTCATATAGGGTTTCCCCGTTCATGGTGAGAATATCCCCAATATGGAGGTTTCCTGGCATGGGGGTACCCCTAACCAGCTATTGGGGGATCCCCATGATGGAAACCCCCAGGATCTTGGTCTTGAAGCCTACTCAAGTGTATTTCCCTACTTGTTATCTCTTGCAAATCATAGTGCAGCAATTCCTATATATATATGATATAGCTTCATATGTCTTCCTATATGTTATCATAATCCCCATTAAACAATATTAAACATGCTGTGTGTGAAATATCCCACTAATGTGGGTAAAACAAATTCATAAACCATCCCAAAATCCACTATATTTATAGGCGGTATGTTTACCATTCCCAAATGGGTGGTTTATGACATTGTTTTGACCACACTACAATAATTCCGAAGTTGGACGTATAAACTCAAATATTTGGTTTGTTGGGACAATGAGGCTGCTGCTATCAAACATTTTCCCAGTGCAATGTGTGTTGTGCTTATCTGCTTATGTCGTACTCCCGCTTATTTGAGTTTTGCTACGCAGAAGTGTGTGACCCATGGACTATATCGACATCGTCACATGATGTACAGTATGGTCCTGGAAATTTAACTCTCACTGTGATGATGTTACTCTGAGATGCCACCCACTAACCAAATCCAAGACGGATGAACGACCAATTGAAGGACATGACCAAATTTCACCATTCACCATCTCAACAATTTCATCCACGCAAACTTTGCTGGTGAAACATCCATTCTTCTCATTAAAAACCCGGTGACATCTCCCAAATTATCCATGTGGAGGTTTCCTAACATAGGGTACCCCAAAATCATCCATTTTATTTTTGGATTTTCCATGAAATCAACCATCCATAAGTTGGGGTACCCCCATTTGAGGAAACCTCCAATATTATATATAGTTTCACTATACTAACTATATTAACCTATATCAACTATATATTATATGATTAACTATATTGGTTAATACATATATAAATAGTTTTATGTATTAACTACCCTATGGATCCAAGTTTGGGGGGTTGATTTAGGGGGTTAAGTACCTTCTCAGGAAGTGTTTGGATCCATAGGGCTATACATTTCAACAATAAATATTACAGAAACATATATGTATATTATATAGTTTCACTATATTAACATATATTAACTATATTTAACAATATTAACATATATTGAATATATATATATATATTTATATTTACCCATGTCTTCAATGCTCAAACCCACCGTCCCTCCCGCCGTACCTCGTTCCGCTGCAGCCCATTGTGCCCTGCCCAGCCCAGCAGCGCGGTGCCGTGGTGCCAGCCGTGGCGGTGCCGCCGCAGCGCGTTGAGCTGGGAGGATGGTCGATTTCAGCAACAAAACTGGTACTTCCTAAGAACTACAATGCCCAAATAATGTCACATTTAGAATTATCTATCTATATATATATACTGTATATATATATATATATTTGTACAAAATCATCATACCCCTATATATATAAGTATATCTATGTGTATATAAGTATAATATACATATATATATATATATATATTGAGTCTCCCGTTTTTTTTACAAAACCAACAATATGTATTACTTGAACTTTTGATTTGTCCAGAAATGGTCGATATTTACACCCCAGTCTATGCAACTTGGGGCCCCTGGTCATTAGGTCCCACTTGGTTTTGTAAGTCCAATTCCCAATGGATGTATGAAAACGAATCCGCTGTTGAATATGTAAAATTGAATTAACTTGCATGCAAAGATAGGATTTTCCTCCAGGTTGCCCCATCAAACAATTCAAACATATTCAAACCGTTGGTAAATTAAATGGTCTTTGTCCCATCGTATTCTATCCCTATTGGAAGGTGTTACAACTCAGCCACTGACCATATAATTAAACAGGTAGCCAAACATTAAACTAGCAAGAACGGGTGTGTGAACAGCAAACAAAAGGGACATATCTGGCTCTTGGGGAACGTCTTCCCAAAAGGGACACATAGAATACGCAGAACGATGATCATACCCTACAAGAGGTTGTGTTTGTTTTTTTTTGTAAAGGGTATCGTTCCACAGTAAACATACCCTCTGGTAAACATACACAAAACCATGGAAAACCACCATTTTTAACGGGTAAATAAGCTATTTCTATGGCCATTTTCCATAGCTACTTTGACATAACCAGAGGGTATCACAAGTACTCCGATCAAGGTCTGAGAGCCTTGGGGCCTTGGGTCACTGCCAAGATTTCCCGACCAACTTTCTACCATCAAAACCACGAGTAAAACAGGGCACAACCTGCACACCAATAGGGCCGAAATATATGGTGGTTTCCGAAAATAGGGGTACCCCCAAATCATCCATTTTAGTAATTAGGATTTCCTAGTATAAACAATCCATTTTGGGGTACCACCATTTTAGGAAACCTCCATATTTTCTTGTTGTTTTCTGAACATGGAGTACCCCAAAGTTTTTATGGTTGATCGTGTAAGAGGCATCCCGATTCACAAAAGCAAATGTTCATATCGTTGGTTGCAGATCGCACTGATTCATTGGGATACAGGCTCCTAGGTACTGGGAAGAACCGTTTGTTGGGGTCCAAAGAGCCAACTTGGTGGCTCATCCCACTTAGTAAGTGGGTTATAACCCCAGTTATAAATGGGTTAATCCATTTATAACTGGGGTTATAACCCACTTACTAAGTCGGATGAGCCACCAAGTGGGGTCCAAAGAGCCAAGGATTTCATACCCAACGTTTGAACAAGTCCAGTATTCCTGGCAGGGTAAACCTCCATTTTCCCCGGAGCCCAAGCTGCCCAGGCGGGGGAGCTTCGAAGCCGGGAGGCCGCAGCGTTGACCAATAAGATGTTGGGCTCGGGACCGTGTTTCCTGCGCCAGGGAATCAAACATGCTACATACAGTGTAGAATATATATATTATCATTATTATTGTATATTATATATATATATATATATGAAGGCTTCCAAAGTCATAGGGGTATCCTAAATCATCCAAGTCATGGATGACCATGACTTAGTATTGATAGCCATGGTGACTTGGGGATCCCCCATTTTGTTTTAATAAAATAATGAAAAAACAATTTCATAAATGATAACATGTTCCAGCTAGCCACGTTTTTGTTGCTAAAGGGTAAAGGGAAACCCTATAGGAGACCGTGTTTTTTTTTGATTCCAAATATCGTCTGTTTGAACCATGTTCGCCAACTTTTGCCGTGCGTCTGGGCAAACGTTACTCTAACTTAATCCCGGATGGGATTCATCAAATCAGGAAGGTGCAGTAAGCCAGTTCTCGCGGTGACGTCGTTGTTAGTTTCTACTCCTTACCGGGGATAGTTTAGCATATTATTGGGGTAGACGACAACAGGAAGGGGCCCTCAAAGATAGGTAAGTTGGTCTACAACTTTTAGTGGGGTTTATGATGGATAGTACATCGAAAGATAGATGGGGTTAATCAAATAACATTGCGACTGGAATGCCGTTACTTCAAAGAGGTAGATCATCGACAGCGCCAGGTCGAATGGTTTTCAATGACTTCAACTTCAACTGTTCAATAACTTTTAGGCCAGCCATCATCTAGAATCTACCCAGAACGGCAATTATGACAATGGAAATTCAATTGCGGGATCGCTGACCACCGATCAGTTTGTGGAGGCTTCCCGAAGGGCGACCAATCCACTATCACTATAAATCATGGGAGCCTATGCTGCTGATAATGGGGCATAAATATAAACACATGCTGTGAGACCAGCAGCCCCCATGATATCGGTAGTAAAGTCCACATATTTGCTCGTTGATTTGCTTTTTTTTTGCTGGGAAAATGAACTGAATTCCCAATTTTCTGCTGGCAAACTGCCTGCCTTTGCTGATGTTTAAACCCAGTCAGTCAACCTATAAAGCCAACTTGCACATCAAAATCAACCAGAACACCATAAATCAACCATATCAAATCAACTATAAGTGAACTTACGTATAGTGTCTTATACCCTCTGGTAATTTAACATAGATATTGAAAATGGCCCATAGAAATAGTTGATTTACCGAACTTAAAGATGGTGATTTTCCAGTTCCCAAACTCTAACAGTTTTTTTTGCCATGCATCCCGTGCCGAGGTCATCAGCACTAAAGAGAGATGCTTGGGCGCTTGGCTTTTGCGCCGCGCTCAAAATGGCAACATTTTGGGTAGGGTCTCCATCATATTCAGCGTGGCTGAATCTGCAATGTATGTCTTCATTCGATCTATACACCCAATTTTCTCGTGGTCGATCAATTCTACGTTTTCCGATACCAGAGGGTAATATCCATTCATATCCATTAAAATATCCCCATAGTTACCCTCTGGTAATTTAATATAGCTATGGAAAATCACCATTTTTAATGGGAAAATCCACTATAAATGGCCATTTTCAATAGCTTTTTGTATGTTTACCAGAGGGTACATGTTAAAATCAACCATAACTTCACCACATCATCGACTCGGGCGGAGCGGAGCGCGCGGGTTTCGCCTTGCGATCCAAAAATGCCGCAAGGCTTTCTGCCACTCCTTGGATGTCCAGTGCTGGGGAAAAGCCTGGACCCTGGCCATGTTGCTTTATAAATCCCACTACAGTGTGGGGCCCCCTAGATAGCTAAGTTGGTTTATAACTCCAATAACTATGGTTTATAGGTGATATATCCATAGTTAGCGGGATTATAAACCAATTTATAACATTTTATAACTGGGGGGGCACCACCTTGTAACTATATAGTTATTACATGTGATATTGTTCTATTATATGTTATTATCTGCTCCTAATCAAAGCTATTTAAGCAATTGATTAATCAACATAGCTATCGTTTGGGGGTTCCAATATTGTATAATCATGGTGGAACTGTAGCCCCAAGTCAAAATAATATGTTTTTATGATTTTGGGAAAATTATGGAAAGTGTGAACCATCGAACCTTAAGATTTCAATGATGAACCAAGAACCAAATAACGTCAGCATACCAACTCGCCAACCTGAAATATTCAGATGACTTTGGTGGAAGTTCCCTTTCTGGCCATCATGCTGATGTACGGAGCCAGCAGTCAGCATATGTTCCATCCATCCAGGTGGTTTAGAGATTTGCCCTACCATTTTCTTCGTGAAACCATGGGTTTTCATCAAGATTGTCATGCTTGAATCACCATTGTTGCTAGTTAAAACCCCCATTTTTGCTGGTTGATCATAGTTAATCCCTCCCTTTTTGATGATGAGATCTGTACCCAACATAGATCGAACACCGACGAATAAGCCCGGTTCCGCGCTCGAATTTTGGTCCAGTTTCATGTCCCTTTCCCTCGGCCGCCACCAGTGCACCGCAACTCTGGGTGCTGGCCTTTTTGGTGATGCCCGAAACGGGGAGGAAATTGGTGAGTGATGCGGCCCCAGTTCGTTAGCTAAGTTGGTGAACATAACTATAATAATAACAATAGTCTATGATACTTATAACTATATTTAGATGGGGTCATAAACCAACTTATAACTGGGGGGGCCCATCCTGTAGTATTTTATTGGATTTCATTGGGTTTGAAAGTGAATATAGAAAACTGAAATGAACCCAACAATTGGAAGCCGTAGATGGCATCAACCACCTACAATTCAATGGATTTATTTCAGGGAAATCTTCACAGGAAACTGGCCGGTGTTTACCGCAAATATGAAACCCCCCCTTCATCCAATTCTTGGAAACTTTTCAACATGATCAAACATATAGATTTGAACCTAGTTATTTACCTATCTAGTCACCTACTATTTATCTATTGGAAGAAAATGAAACATACGCAAGTTATATGTATTTGTATATATATATACATATGTATTATGTATGTATGGGTTTCTGCTGACGCTGGAGGAATTTGAAAAAATATTAGCTATGATTAAACAGGTGCGATGAGACCCGGTGCTCTGGGTCAAAGCCTTCAAAACAGGGCTCATTTGAGTTCCAGGCAGCGGCCAAACAATACGGTAGATCAGTAACATCTATGTTATTCATGTATATATATATTATGTGTAAATATATGACAATGTATAATAGATTCATTTGAAGATAGTAATTGATAATACATATATATATATATATATATGTATATTTAAATCATGACATTAACTATGCTTATACCTAGATGGCGGTGGTATAAACCCTATATATATATATATTCTTGGTGTAGAAGAAAAAACAACTACAGTATTGTGGTAAGCATTGTTTCGTGGTGGTAGCTCCCAAAGCTATATGTGACTTTATTTCAGAGTTCTTCAACATGCGATCAATCAATATAAATCATGAAATTAATGGATCTTTCTTCATATTTTGGGAATGGTTCCCTGTACAGCACTAGCAACTATTTACAGTGACATGGTGCAGAGGTTGCTACAGCTGGCCCAGTTCCATTCCTTTCATCAACATAACTTTGCGGCGGTTGCACCACATTGGCTTATCCGCACTTACCCATTAAAAAAACTTGTCATGATAATGTATCTGCCATATGGCCCATTTTGAAACAAACAAGAGAAACATACCCAAAACATGTTGTTAGTTACACAGTGTATATATTATGTATATATATAAACACTATAGCCTCAACATTGTTGGTTTATGTTGGTTTTTGTAGCCCCTTTTCTTGGTGCAGTTTGTAAATACGCTATGTTTGGACAAACCTATGTCCACGCTTTTGAGCATCACATCACCATGGGTGTCCATTGAAACTATGTGAAAATCAATGAATTCCTCATTGATGGTGAAATCATGGCAGAATTCCTCTTATTTTTTCGCTGGCAAACTCACCATTTCTGACTCAATCAGACTCAATTAGTTATGTCAAATCCTCATTTTCCCATATTTTCCCATATTTTCCCTGGTGAAATCACCCATGGTTCACCCATTCCCTGGTTCAATCCCTGTTCGATCCATCCCTTCACTGCTGCACCTGTTCGCCATGTCTGCGACGTGCCAAGTCCAAGGTGTAGGACCAGCTCACCATCCATGGCGCCGAAAAAATTCCGCTGCGAAATGATGAAATTGCAGGATCTTCATGGATCTTCATGGATTTTCATGGATTTTCATGGATTTTCATGGATTTTCCAGATTTTTATAGATGTTTCAAGCGCTGAAAATCTAGGTGTTTAAAGCAGTTCAAAGCGATTCTAGGTGTTTGACTAGGAGTTTCGAGGTGTTGAGTGAGTTTGTTCCAGGAAATGACTCCGAAACTGATTCTTTTCGAGGTGTTTTAGAAGTTTTAAAACATGATCCGAAACTGGGATTGTTTTTTTGGCCTTTGATATTTTTTTTGAAGAAAAGAGCGGAGATTTCACCAGCGATGGATTGATTTTGGGTACCATATTTTCAGGCAAAAATAATGGAATTGATGGGTTAAATATGGTTCAATGGATTGGTTTAAGGTGATTCAACCATGAGAAATGGTGATGTCAATTGATTTATTGCTGCTTGGTGGTTAAAAAACATCTTGAAAAATATGAAAGTCACTTGGGAAGGATTATCCCATATATTATGGAAAATAAACAAATGTTCCAAACCACCAACCTGTAATGGAATTGAGTTTGTTTGTTGGTCTGTGTTCAACAAGCACTATAGAAATCCTGGGATGTCACCATATTTCACCAACAAGGATGGGCTTCCACCGGAAGAAACTGAGGCCCTTGAGATTCGGATAGCTGATCACCGGGCAGAGATGGGACTTGGTATGTAGTTGTAGGCATATGTCAATATGTAAATGCATATATTTATTTGCACAAAGTCATTACCCTCTGGTAAACATACAAAAAGCTATTGAAAATGGCCATTTATAGTTGAATTACCCATAAAAAAATGTGATTTTCCATAGTTATGTTAGTTTACCGGAGGGTATGTACCCAATGTATAAGGCTACTCCAAACAAATTCTGATTGGCCGTTAGTATGTTCCCATACCTTCCCCCTGAATTGTCAGCATCAGCAATGATGTTTCCAAAGCTCCCCAGCCGCAAGGTTAAACATACTATACAGCTGGATGAGAAGAAGAAGAAAAAGAATAAGAAGAAAAAGAAGAAGAAGGGAACATAATTGTTACTAATTGTGTGATCATGTGTGATCCTTAAATATTGAATTTGACGTTTAGAGTCTGCATAACATGCGTAAAATTGAGTAAGTCAATCTATGTTGTATAGTAGTACAATATAATACTATACAGTACATGCGTCAGTTTATCCATCAGACATGGAAGAGGCGGTCCGATGTTCTCGTTTGTTGATTCGTGTGTTTAAAAAAAGCAATGTCAAATAACACGTCTTCAACTCCCAGTCGACGCTAAGTCGTTCTTAGTAAGCTGTGTGGCCGAAACCTTGAGTTCAATCTTGTCAACATCCGTAAGTTCCTTGTGGGATTTTCGGCGAAATTCCCATTTCTGCTGGGTGGTTAGACCAGCAATTTGTCCGACGAAAGCCGTTCCCCAAAAATCCCCGCAACCGCACCCAGGAAGTCAGAGCAGACTCTGCAGTGGATCCCACCGGTCGATTCGTGCGACGCCTGACGGATCCGGTGGTTTTTACATCCCAGATTTTCGACTGGGCCCATTTACCATTCCAGGGGGATTTCGCTGGCCCATCCACAGTATCATGGATGCAATGCATCATGGAAGGATATGGAAGGATATGGAAGGATATGGAAGGATATTCTACAAGACACGAGAATAAAGACATAGCAATATGTTTCAGGGCTGCATTCCTTCCCGAAGATTGGTTTCCGGGGGAGGGGTCCGCTTGGTTCTGGGTGAATGGCCATAGCTCAAAACTGGTTTTCCTGGCCACAAAATTGGTCCTGGTCCTGTTTAATGTCCTGTGTAATGTTCAAACATCCTAGCTTCTAGTAAAAATATGATGACCCACATGCCTGCAGCAGCCCACAAAAAAATAGAAAAGAAAAATCCTACTAAAATAGTGGTAAACTGCCTTTCTATCTTTTTGAGGGTTACTGTATCTAGTTCATAAATACGTGGATGTTAAACATTTGACAGACTGAGCATTTTTCGCTGTTTGGTCGAGTCCTCAGAATCGAGCACAATCAATTGCCACAGCAGGAATTGAATGCAAGAAATGGAGTCAACATGGAACTTCACTTGTGCACGATTACAAAAGTGTTTCGAGAATGATTGTGCGATGACGATTCCTCCATATTTTCCAGGTTTCCGTAACTTTCCCATCGACTTTAGGAGTATCATAGTGATAAGCATAGAGAAGTACACCATATCTAGCAGATCCTGAAATGGTTCTGGCTCCATATCTTTTTACACTCATCAAGGGATGAACACCAACTATTTTGTACCATCAAAATATGACTTCTTCCATACAAAAACCCGTAAGCAAATATTGAGTGACTATACCTTTTTCCTGGGCTGACAATATTCCACCAAGCGATTCCATGTGGGCCCAGGAAATGTCGCAATTCCACGGCGCGGAGAAAGGCAGAAGGATACAAGGAGATTCACCCAATTCGGAGTAAGTAAAGCTGAAAGAATCTAAAACACATTCCCTATGGATCCAAGTGCCTTCTTAGGAAGTATTGGAGGTATAATTTACTATAATTTGGAGGGTTAAGTACCTTCTCAGACAGTGTTTGGATCCATAGGGATTGAAAAACTATCCACATGCTTCCATGGAATGAGCCGGTTTTGAATTGAGCAATCAGCAGACCGACCCTGCAATTTTTATCGTGGCTGTCATGGTAGAACATTTGGCCCCAAATCTGGGGTCAACTTCAACTCCTCCATTTTTACATCATTTGAGTTGCTCAGACCACTAGCAATCTAACCTAAATCTACTGGTTACTGGAAGGTGACCAAAGAGGCCTGAAGTTGTTTTTGTTTACAAAAGAAACACATGAAACCACCACCTACTCTATAAATATGATATCTTATTTTTTCTTGATGGAAAGCGAGGATTTCATCATATGAAATGATTTCATTGCCACTCACAAAAATTGCTTTGCCTGAAAATAGGGATCGCCAATTCCAATGGATTATCATTATTTTTCCCATTAAATGGCCATAAGTTGGCCATAAGTGGGAGTATCCCCAATTTTCAGACAAGCTGTGGCAAGCCCATATATATGTGCATATGTATATATATATGCCCTTGTCATGCACCCTCAAAAAACCATCGGTTTTGAGAACGCCGGGTACCACCCCGGAGCTATGTGGGAATGTTTCAAAGCCTATTATTACCATATGACTGGGGGAATAACAATGCATTAACCAGCTATTTTATCTAGGCTACCAGGCTTTTGACCCATTGGCCCATATAGCCCATATATCAGTTATATTCAGTTATTGTTTATTCAGTGGAGTGGCCGTAAACATAACCATAATATGGGTTGTATTGACCATAATGTTCTGGTTGGTGGTTGACCTACCCCTCTGAAAAATATGAGTTCGTCAGTTAGGATGATGACATTCCCAACTGAATGGGAAAATAGAAACATGTTCCTCAAACCACCAACCATACTATTTAATCCTATGGGTTATATTAACCATGATATCTAATCTTATACCCATGAAATTGTCATAAACATAACCATAACCAACCTCTCATTTTGTTCCATCTCAAGATCTGCTCCTCTTCCTGGTGGAAGGGCTCCGAGGCTTGACCTGGAGATGTTTGGACGATTTCATGCTGATTTCACCCACCAAAATGCTGATGTCATGGTGATTTTCCATGGGATCTGACACAAAAATCACCATGAAACATGGAGATCTATGGTGCCAAAAGGCACACTAAATAGTTGCATGGCTGGTATTACACAAAATGAAGAGAATAGATATATATTAATTGAAACAATAGATGAACCATATGCTAAGAAATGTAATAAAGATAAATCATTACATGAACTATCGTCACCAAAAGGCCATTTCAGGGCGACCGAAATCGGCCGGCCCCTTTTTTTTGGTGCCGCCAATGCAGTTGCTGGATGGAATAGAAGGAATGCCATATATAATTATATATATAATTCACCTTGTAGTAATCATTTATGCATCTGCTCATATCTGCTCACACGGTTCTGATCACTCGATGCCGTAACAAGAAGCAACAAAGAATTCCACCAGGAACTGCCAAGGCGCCAAAAAACAGCCCAGTGGCGGCGTGGGGATGTCTGAGGTCTGGCATACCCTCTGGTAAACATACAAAAAACTATGGAAAATCACCATTTTTTATGGGAAAACTAACTATAAATTGCCATTTTCAATAACTTTTTGTATGTTTACCAGAGGTACTTGTCAAATTCAATGGATGGGCTTAAGGGAAAATCTAAGGGAAACCATAGATTTTCCCATGAAATATGGGTGTTTCCTGTAATTTTTCCCTTAAACCAATCCATTGACTAATTCAGGACCCAGCGCGCTTTGATTTGAAACAACTACCTTCAGTATGTCCAACTTTGAACTGCACCGTTCTGGGCGGTTAAGTCATTAGGTACCCTCAAATGCGATAATCATCTGACAAAGTGCACAAAACAAATGGTTCCCACGGGCAATCTTCAGGCATATATAGCCCCATTCCAGCTCAAGTGCTGAATTCATCTTGAAGGTCAACCTGAGCTGCTAAGCCTCGGCTTAGTTCCCCACCTGGAAACCCCAACCAGCCATGGTTTTTTGAAACTGGTAGGGTATGACTCAGTATCTCAGCGTTCCACCCCGCCCCAGCCTCCAATGATGGAAGACCCAACTCGCGCCTGGGATACGGTTTTCGCAAACATGGCTGACTGATGCCTTAAAATCATGTTTTAAGGGATTTTATAAGGGCCTATATACAGTATATAGTAGTTTATCAAAAAAACAAACATTTTTGAGGGCAAAAAACTGGGTTGAAACTCAACAGATTGCCTACATGTGTGGCCACTTCGCAATCTCTCATAACCAAAATCTCGCATCTAGGGCATAGCATGGCTCAAGATCAACATCTAAGGATTCAACATTATCTAAACACAAATGGCCATGATCCAAAACCCCTAGGTACCCTAGGTACCCACTCAAATGTCTGGTTAATGAATGTTTATTCCCCCAGTCATATGGTTTTTTAATGTGCAAGGCCATAGGGTTTGACCCATCCCCATTTTGGAGATGAAATGCCCAGCATAGCCTGGGAAGTTCACCCAGATTTTAAGGAGGCTCTAGCAGCAAATACCTGGGACCATATTCAGAAGGGGGTTGTTTATCTCGAAATTTTGTGAAGTCAATATTTGATTCAAAAAAAGTAGCGCTTAAAATTATGATTTAGCATAGTGATATTTAACAGAATATTACGTAGCACTTAAAAAAAGGATTTAGCAGAATTAGTGATATTTAACAGAAGATTCAGAATCAATTTGTCAATGACAGTGATCCTCCAGTAATCAAAACCATGCCTGGCTGGAAAATCCACCATTTAGTGACCGATGATTCTTCCAGCGTTTGATGACCGGAGCGTTGTTATGGATTACTCTGAAAATGGGCTAGGTATAACCCCCAAACATAGCCATTGAATACGGAAAATGATGATTGACCAATGGATTTAGGGGTTTTTCCCCTACATATCCTAAATGTTCAGACAAAAGTCATATCGATCTTCACATTCACATCACATTAGTTCGATGATTGTTAATCCACAGCCATTGGAAGTGACAGTTTGTTCATGAGGAAGTGACAGTTGAGATGTGGACATGATGTAATTATAAACATGCATGCACTTATAAACATGCATGTAATCATAAACATGATGTCAC
>Ga0126342_10000836_pt1 | contig 38362 bp, 28 predicted proteins | sample Cyp1metagenome_FD_92528 | JGI IMG/M metagenome (GOLD analysis project Ga0126342, IMG submission 92528) | Coral microbial communities from Lord Howe Island, Old Settlement Bay, Australia - Cyphastrea 1 metagenome | ecosystem: Host-associated > Invertebrates > Cnidaria > Coral ...
AAAAGCAGAGAAGCAGGAAAAGCAGAGAAGAGGGAAAGCAAAAAGCAGAGAAGCAGAAAAGCAGAGAAGCAGGAAAAGCAGAGAAGCAGAAAAGCAGAGAAGCAGAAAAGCAGAGAAGCAGAAAAGCAGAGAAACAGAAAAGCAGAACATCAGAGAAACAGGAAAGCATGGAACCAGGAACCCCAAAAAAAGATCCAAAACCTTCCGCGAAAAAAAATATCCAAAAGTAAATAGCCCTCCCTTTACAAGCATCCCCAAAAAATAATCAGGTAGCGTCTGGTAACCAACTGGAAAGTCAACCCCCATTACCAACTGTCAATGATACAGCTGATACAGCTATTGATCTCATACAAACACCACATTGACGGTAATTTCCAACCTGGTACATGGGAGAATCGTGCAGCTGGAGCTTGGAAATTCGCATGTCCTGCAGCTATGGCTTGGCGTTGATGCGAGCCAAATGTCCACATTCTGGGGTATCACCCGGTATCACCCAGCAAATTCTAGGGATTTGCGGTGATTTACCAGGCCTTGAATTAAACCAACACTGGGAGTTGGACATTTTAAAAAACCATCGTGACAAAGTCATCCTCCTGGAACCTGTGAAAATTCTCTGCAAAAAAAGGCAGTCTCAGAATGACAAAAATCGCAATCGAAGAATCTCTGCGTGAAAAATCCATTCAATCCATTCAATCCATTCCTGGAGATCAGATCATGATCATCCCGGAGAAGTAATGGAAAAGGAACCCCCTGAATCATTTCCCGAAAATCGCAGATGAGATGATGGGGGAAAAAAGTGATGTCCCAAAGAGAGAACCATTGCAACACGTCGAAAGCAGTTCAGTAATTTCAAAAATGTGTTTGTGTTTGGAATCAACACCATTTTTTGGGGGCGTGTCATTTTGACCATATCAAGATTCGTGTGTGGTACAAATTTCAAACGCTATCCAAACAACTGGGTGTTTTAGCATTCGGTTGATGCTCAGAGCCAAGTACCTAGACCAAATTATAGTTATTTTTAAGTCCTAAATCCGACAAAAAGAATAGTTACATTCCATATGTATATCAACACAGGATACAAAAAAACAAGTATACAGATTATACAGATGCTATATAATTGCAGTATATGCTATATATATATGCTATATAATTATATAATAACACACCATCGTTTATATGAGCTCTGGTCGGAGAGTCGCTCAGTAAATGACCCCGATTTTTATCCCAGTTCTGGTGCTTCAAACTCCGCATCGCATACAGAAGGGGACCACCATGTACTTTGATGATCTTTGATGATGTTCCATGCTTTTTCCATCCACCATACTATATTGATCTATATTGCTGGTTGTATAGTTATACATTGAATCATATGTTCATTGTATCCCACATGATATCCCTATAACATCGCCATAACATCCCCATGATATCCCCACTAAATACACGTCTTCCCATTGTTTAAATCTCCCAAAACACCCGCCTCGCAGCTATCCAATTTCAGCAAACAATAGCCCCTCACCTGCACCGTAAACACTGCCGCGTTCGAAAAATCGTTCTATGCGAATCGATGTTAAAGATGACCCAACCAGAAAAAAAAACAGAAAGCTTCATCTGTTCAGAACTTAGCCTCAGGTCTCCTGGAATTTGCGATGACGATAATTTGACGAAGATTATTTACATTGGTTTACATTTTTCGTTATATTGATTTACCGATTCACAATGGAGATATTGAGATTTTCCATACACTTCCATAGCTATGTTTTCCATTACCAAAGAGTGGTAGATGAAAAGATACAGTTCATCCGGAAATGGCGGGTTAATATCCTCAACATGTTTTTGTGTTTGTTCTGCGACATTTAGATGACAAGACATTGGATTTTGGGGTGCCCAAAACGGTGTGACTAACTCGACATTTCTTTTTAAACACATACAAAAACATAAAGGTTAATCTTAGGGTCTTAGCTATAGCATGATTTGATACCCAGATTCAGTAGCTACTGCCCCAAATTAAAAGTTTCAACGCCAATCCTTTGCGCAGTGACCAAGCACTCACCTCTCTCCAGCTGTTTCAGTCGGTTGCCTGCGGCTTGGTGTTCCGCACCCGCCAGAAGCTGTTGCCCGGTGCCAGCAAACCTGTTTTTTTTCGGAGAGGGGATGGGATTCGCCAATTTTTTGGGGGAAGTCAGTTGAAATCATGGGACAATACTTGCCTTATCTTGCCTTAGGATGAAATAGAAGTACCATCTGGTTATGACTAACAGTTTGCCATGGAAAGATTCACCATTTTTAAGAACGGTCAACCATCTATTTCTATGGGCCATCTATACCATGGCTATGTTAGTCATAACCAGAGGGTATTTGATATTAGGGAGATGGGATGCTGTTTCTATATTTCTACATAGTCCTGCATCTATCCATTTTTGCTGCGTGTGGCAGTGTGGCATTCAACTTGTTTTCACTTGAATTTTGGGAGCCCTAAGTTTCTGCAATTTGACTGGTTCATGTCTGGCCAGGGAATCTTCTACCTGCTGCACCCACAGCCTTTTGTCGAACCCTGGGGTATGGGTCCATATTGTTGGACCCCCGAAAGCATAGATGGCTTAAGAACAAACATCACTCATTGAAGTATTGGAGCCTTTTCTATTACTCTCTGGTAATGACTAAGATAGCTATTGAACATGGCCCATTGAAATAGTTGATTTACCTATTAGTCAGATGGTGGATCTTTCCAGTTCGTTATGTATACACGTTTACCTTATACGAAGAATCCCATTAGATCCCAGTAAACCACCATAAATCACCATTAAATCCCATTAAATCATTTTTTGGTGCTTCCTCCACCGGCGTTTCATCACCTGCCCATCACCTTAGCGGCTTCAGCGGCCTCCTTCCAGATGTGTCCCTTCGCTTCGGCCGACCAAGGTCATGTTGCGACAATTCCGAAGGAAGAGCCTCGATCATTTCGGCCCGTGTGTTGCTTCAAACAAAATGGTTGGAAACAAAAAAAGGGAGATGTATAACATTGTATAACCAGAAATAAGCAACAGAAATTTAGAGATAGAACTGGCTGGGAGGAACTCAGGTGAGAAAAAAAAGCCTAAAATGATACACTTGATTTCAGCAACCCGAAACATAAGACAGTGCAGCAGGTGGGATTGGGTGGTTCACCAGGGGGAACCATGCCATCTGAACCAAAAAATCATACATATACAGTACATGAGGTACCCTATGGTAAACTAACATAGCTATTGAAAATGGCAATTTATAGTGGATTTTCCCATTGAACATGGTGATTTTCCATAGTTATGTTAGTTTACCAGAGGGGGTAATGTGGCAAACCCAAGGTCATAAACCATCCCCAAGTCACCATTTTTATGGGTGCTATGTTTACCATCCCAACTGGTAGGTTTATGGCATTGGGTGTCCCACATTATCAAGTGGAATTGTGTTTATTTTCTCAGTCACAATAAACACATGTGCTCGGCTCAAACCTGGTATACGCTTTATGGTCATCTATCCCAACATAGGAATCCTTGTATTGTATATATATATATGTATATATATATATATATGTATATATATGTATATATATATATATGGGTATATTATAATATTTCACTAACCTGAATTAAGGCCATTTGGGGATGATTCCCCTTACTAACCATGATTCCAGTGAGGGAGAACAGTGAGGTCGTTATAATTTACCCAGATCTATATATATATATATGATAGAGAGCCCTATGAAAATGGATTGATGGCCATCCCCTAATGTGGGTAGAGAATCCAACTTTTGATTATGGTTGGTTGCAATGTGGTTAAAACAATCATAAACCATCCCCCAAACCACTATAAATAGATGGTATAAACCATTCCCAAATGGGTAGGTTATTATTGTTTATACATATATCATATATCCCATTATATCCCTATGAAGTCAACTAATGTAGGGAGTCATAACCCAAGTCTTGACCATGGCACACGTGGAAGCATTGAAGAAACAACAATGACTGAGAACTTGCAGCAAAATCCCACTGTCTTGAGATATCAATAAATTCATGGTTAGATGGAGGTATCTCAAAATTTATGTCAACATAACAAATGATAAGAAAACAAAACATAATTGATAATTCATCATTCATGGATTTTGTTTAAAAAAAAGTTAAATCAAAGACATCTCCATGTTTGATAGTTAAATCCCCGCAAATTTAATGCAAAATTCCCATCCAAAACTGCAAAAACAGTGGGTGAATGGGTCAATTCCCTCAATGGTGAATCTGCCGCGTATCGTGTTTTCTTGGTGGGATCCCAACCGATGGTAAACTAGCACTACCCTCTGGTTATGTTAACATAGCTATGGGAAATCACCAATTTTAATGGGAAAACTATGGGAAATCACATTTTTTTATGGGAAAACTATGGGAAATCACCATTTTTAATGGGAAAACTATGGAAAATCACCATTTTTTTATGGGAAAACTATGGGAAATCACCATTTTTTATGGGAAAACTATAGAAAATCACCATTTTTTATGGGAAAACTATGGGAAATCACCATTTTTAATGGGAAAACTATGGGAAATCACCATTTTTAATGGGAAAACTATGGGAAATCACAATTTTTAATGGGAAAACTCACTATTTCTAAGGCCATGTTCAATAGCTATGTTAATTAGTTTACCAGAGGGTATCTATCGAGATTGATCCATAAAAAATGATACAAGTCTCGATTTACACCATTTCAACAGATAGTTTCACCATGGTCTAATAGACCCTCCATCAAAATACGGCAACCAAATTGCCAAAACAAATTCCCCGTTATAGATAATTTTCCATTGAGGCCTCCATTACTTAGTGATGGTTGGTTATATCATGTTATATCCCATGTTTCACCATTCAGGTATTAAGTGATACCAGACATTCAGATATAGGATATTAACCATATACTAAAATCATGATTTCTAGTGATGGTTACACCCCTCAGATTTTAGTCCTTGATCTCCCCCGGCAGAACTGGCATTGCAGAGGCCGCCACAGGGACCATTGCGAGCGTGCGAACTCTGGGCTCTGGCCGCCCGAGCGCTGGCAGTGTGCCTTGCCGCGAAGGAAGAGTTGGATAAAACTGCTGATCTGATGGGGAAGCATGGAAAACACATGGAAAAACGTGAGAGATCTAGACTCTAGACCATCCTGGAATTTCTAGACATGAACTTAGATTTGTGAGACAATTCTTTGAGAATGGATCAATAATACCTAAAATATCCTTAAATAATGTATAAAGTGGGATGGATAACTGTCGGTGTTCAATGGGACGACATATATAGGCTTTATCTGATGTTTAATGATTTGCATAACCATATGGTGGCTTTCTGCAACTACCAGCCTACCAGCTCCAAGCGAGCAACTGACCAAATGACTAAACAGGTCACTTTGCAGAACAAATAGAGATGTATATAACTTATTCACAAGAGTTCACCAACCAAACATGTGAGATCTTCTGCAAGTTTCTGAGTTTCAAAACATCCCATGTTTGGGTACGCAATTTTACCTCATGCCAATTAAGACGTACTAAGGGCTACCAGTTGCAACTGAGGCAAACATACCACCAAGATGGGGTATTGGGTCCCAGATACACATGGAAGCAGGGCCCCTGCAATTATAGGTACAACATCTAAGATCATCTAAGGCTTTGACACCTACATATGGGCTGGTCATTTACCATCGGTGATTTTTGGTGATTTTCAACGTCTCTGCCTACAAAATTACCACCAACATGGGGCCCCATTTCATAAACAACTCCAATACTAAACCGACTAAACCGGAACTTCGATTGGAGCTTAGTAACCGGCCCCCTATGAAAACCAATCAGCCATCAATCAACTATCATTTATCAAAAATATATCAGATCTCAATTTTTGTTGGCTAACACCATTTTAAAACCCATGGTTTGTGATGGGTATACGTTTTATGGCTCAAATGCCACACGTGTTTCACTGGATTGGCCAAAGAGAAAATCTTTACCCGCAAAACAACATGTGTTTTGACGTGTCGGCTTTCCCAATATGGAAAATCCATGAAAATCATCCATCATCCATCATCTAACATGCCATGGTATTGAAAACATGGACATTCTTTGAGGAATTTCAACATTTTCTCGTTGGTGGTTTCAACCCCTCTGAAAAATATGAAAGTCATTGAAAGTCAGTTGGGATGATGAAATTCCCAATAATTATGATGGGAAATTCATAATCCATTCCATGGTGCCATAAACCATCCATAAACCACCAACCAGACATTCTTTGAGGAATTTCATCATGGGATTTCCCAATATATGTCCCAATATGGCATGTTCAAACCACACCAACCATGATGGGAAAAATATATGGAACACCCCAAATGTTGGGTGTCCATGTTCCATCCTTTTTCCATCATTTTTCATCAAAATCCCATCCGCGCCTCCGCATAGGCGCAGGATCCCTTGGGCCACGACTCTAAGGTCGGGTTCCAAGCCTCCGCGGCCGTTGAAACCGTTGAAATTCAAGGGGATACTCGGATATCCCGGAAGTAAATGTAGGTTTATAGCTGGGAAAATCAATAAAGATCATCAAATGGTTGATTTTCTAGCACGTCATGTTTGATTATTGGAAGGTAAGCAACAAACATCATGGTTAGCCTCTGGTAATCAAACATGGCTAGCTGGAAAACGGATGAACATGGCATATAAATGCCACATTTGGGGATTTCCCGCCGCTAGCCAGCCCTGTTTGGGTGATCAATTTTCTATGATTCGGATCTATTCAATGTCCAACATAATTTATTAGATCCAAGCATAATTGTCTTCAACAAAATTAGTATCTAAGCGACACAATCTTCTACTTGGCCAACATCGCAGGATTAAAGATTTAAGGGCATTTTGACCATCAAGTGCCAACCAAACTTTGGCACGAAATTGACTGTGGGGGAATGATAAAATGACACCAGTCAGATTGGTTGTATCATTGGGAAAAACATCTGAAACCACGAGGCAGTGGCCATATCTTCTTCCAAAACCTTGGTTCGCCGCTCCAAATGGAGGGAACATACTTCCACAAAGTACTCCAGTTGCACTTCAGATGGGGACTAGGCCAACAAGGATTGACAGTAGACATATCTCATACATATCTCCAATTGTGTCTGTAAGCAGCATAAACACATCATCTGGTTGGTTGTATACCTACCCCTCTGAAAAATATGAAAGTCAATTGGGATGATGAAATTCCCAATATGATGGAAAATTAAAAGCCATGTTCCAAACCACCAACCAGGCATCAAAACAACATATTGAGACATATTAAGACATCCTTTATGGGGCATTCTGTCCCCAGCCGACATACCTCCGCACCAGGAATCACGGGATTTCGAAAAAAATCCTTCGCCTCCAGGGTTGGACCTACCTGGGCGTTTGGTGGGTAGACGGCCCATTCACGAATCGGTTTTTTGAGCCATGAAAAACCATGGCTGATTCTTCACCATGTGAAATTCGGAGATTGGATCATTGGACCAACCTGATTTTTTCGTTGGAAGAACATGATGGTTTCAGGTGAACGAAGCTGGCGATGGATAGCTCATAACAAGTATATGAATTTCCCAGGCCCCATGTTTTACCGTAGTCTGGACGAGACTTGAAGTTGATTGGCCTCCTGTAACAGCCTGTCCAACTTGAAGACGAAATCTGCGTATTTAAATGTTAAAGCCGTTACAGCCATGGTTTCGGTGTCATTTTGCTCATTTTACAGCTTAAACCCGACCCAATTCATGGATATCAACATATATCAACTATATGTGATGCCTCAATGCTTCAACCTTCCATGATAGATCGGGATAAAGAGTTATTGAACAGTTACTGTTCTTCGTCCTGGGCATCACCAACTAGCTGTGCTTCGAAGACAATGATGAGATTTTCCGCTGTCCTGGCGTGGGGGTTTGCAAAGGGGAAATCCCCAATCTGTGAATGGAAGGATGCCGACAAGTTGTTCTGGGATGTTGCACATGATGTTTCCATATGTTTCCCACATTATTTGCAGATCATCCAATCATATCCAATCTCTCTATCTTTTTTGGGTTGCTATGATATATATATATATATATATACATGCTATGCTGTCAGAGGGAAAATTCTTTAGATGTAGAAGATGACCAGGTCAAGACAGCACTGGAAATAAAAGCCATGAGGAAGTCCATGTCGTCCACGTCCACCGGATGGCGACATGATGAACCAGTTGTATCACATCATCCCGGATCACATGAGCTGTAAGATCGCTATAAAGTGTCCAAAAATGGGTTTGTCTGAAAATAGTGTACCCCTACACCCAATGGTTTTGCTGATCATTATCCCTACTAAATGGCTATAATTGGGGGTATACCCCATTTTCAGACATACCCAAATCATTCAAGAACATCGAAAAACCGTGGCTAAACAAAAAACTCTTGGAGGGCAACAAGATCAGGCGGGCCTTTAGCTTAGCCGCCCATCCCAAACAATCTCTCGGTCACCAGGGCTCAACATATCCAATCTACACCAATTAGGAGACAAACAACATCTGAAACCACCTAATAGAGAAACTCTATGTTTACATGGTGGTTATGGGTACACCAAAATCATCCAAGTCATGAATGACCATGTATTGAAACCCATGGTGAATTGGGGATCTTCCTTTCAGAAACCTCAATATTCTCATCCACAAAGGCTTCCCACAAAAACAAAAAACCCGCGAACAAACAGCGGGCCACGGAATCCCCAGGGCGCCCAGCACTTCAAGGACATTGGGCATCACCAGAAATCTGTGCCTGGCGCTTTGTCAAAAAGGCACTGGAAATCATAGGACCATTGGATAATTGTTCGAGGGTTATTGTTGGTTATTGTTGGCTATTAATACCTGATTAATAGTGGTTCATAGTGGTTAATAGTGATTAATACCTGATCTAATGAATAATATATCTGGTTGGTGGTTGACCTACCCCTCTGAAAAATGATGGAGTTCATCAAATGGGATGATGAACTTCCCAATATATGGAAAGTCATAAAATTCCATGGTTCCAAACCACCAACCAGGATAATTTTTCGAGGGTCTAAATGGTCTATACATCTAAAAGGGTGTCCAAAATCTGCGGAACATTTTGCAAAAAAAAAACGATTTGTGCCTCTCAAACACCCAATTTTCTGGGTACCTGGTGACTTAAAAACAATGGCCCCATTGGGTTTGGTGACAAACTGAACGAGTTCACGAGTTCCCAAATGATCATCCACCGCATCTACCGATGTCTCCAGCAATTGGTGGAAACAAAAACATGGAGGTTTCCCAAGTCATGGGGGTACCTCCAGTCATCATCCAAATCATAGTCGGATTTTCCAATAGAAACCATCCAGCTATTGGGGGTACCCCCCATTTCAGGAAGACCAAAAAATGTTTTCGTTTCCCGCATTTGTGTTGCTTAAATCAATCCATTGATTCTGGGGCAGGCGTGGCAAGCCACGCCTGCCCCAATCGCACAGAAAAATATCTTCGCTGCTGGCATTTATCTATCCCCTTGCGGTGAGCCAAATCTCCTCATATCCAAGCTCTCGTAACATGTGTATACGGGTACACGGTATGACCATATGTTTCATGTTGCTTTATTGTGCAATGTTCTCGCCAAAACCTTTTTGACCGGGCTCGGACAATTTCTTGCGAACATCCTGTAAAGTCACATCTTGTCTTAATTTTAGCATCCCCCTCCAAAATTTACTCAAACCACCATCTGATACAAGGTAGGCCCCACTAGCCAAGTCGGACTATAACATACCTGTTTTCTCCAATTTCACTATATTTCACTAGGGTTTTTGATGGGCATGCTAATTATAACCCTATATAACCCTAGTTAACAAATGTTCACAGGGTTTATAAACCAACAACCACAAACACGGGTGTCCACCGAACGCGCTTCATAACCCCCGCTGCAGCGCATCGCACCTTCTAGGTCCCAGGAGCACCGTGCTGTTGCAGCGGATGCCGTGAGCAATGGCCGCCCTGCAGGTGTTGTTCTGGAAAAAACAACATTGTTTCCTGGTAAAATACATTTGTTTGATGGGCTTGATGGAAATAAAAACCACCTCATTCTACATGAAACCACAACTTCTTTAGTCCAGACCGTCAGTCATTGAAAAGTGAAACTGCATTGACAAAGATTTCATGATGGTTTATGTGTTTTTTTAAGATAGAAACACAAATTGCGCGACGCAAAATAAACAACATTTTGCTTCGCCATGTGTCCACGGAAAAAAATATTCTATATAATATGTTTTTGGTCAGACTAGAAGCACCCACCAATTGTCTTGACAAACATAATATATATATACATATGTATATACACATTTGTTCATTTTCTCAGTATGAATTAGATGCTTTAAGTAGAATCATATTCTTCCTAGAAGAACCACCCTTTCCAGGTAAAACAACATTGATATACAGCATGTCCCTAGGTAAACTCAACATGTTCCAAGGTAAAACTATACAAAGAGCCTCAAACTGGGCATGGTTTATCATCATGTAATGTTCATTCATTTTCCCATAGTTTCCCATATTTTCTCAATTAAAATTGCCATTTCGCGAGGTAAAGCCAGCATTTTCTGAAGCCGCACCAGACTGCGCTGGAGTCATCATGGTGTCCGTCACCCTTGGCGCCAAAGTCCACGGGGGTCAGCACCTGCCAAAAACCATGGACAAAAACACCTACTGTGGATGGGCCAGCGAAATCCAAATCCCCAGTTGATAAATGGTAAACATCCCATTATCTATATTTATTTATAGGGTTTCAACCATCCTTTTGGTGGTGCAAGATTTCTTCCATTATCTTCCATCCACAGTAGTACTGGTAAAATCATCATTAGTATCTTTATTTCAGTGTACAAGCCATATTTTAGAGTGGCTGGGGTATCTACATAGTAACTTTAAGCGTTCCTTGATCGTTTTGAGGTTAGGCGTATCTTGGATATCTGGGTGCCACTGGGTGATGGCCTCCAACCATCTAAAACTAAAAGTGATACTGTAGTTCAAACCCCGGTTGAGTGGTTTTGTTGATACCTCACGAGATATTTGCTGTTGGTTATTCTTGGCATTGTTTTTTTTATCATGTTCCCCACTGTCTTTGCAAAAAAACACATGCACTAGCTGCTGCTGTATATCCAAGGTTCACCCATGGGGAGTGACCACCCGACTCATCTCAACTCGTCTTATCACCGCTTTGATCAGGCATTGCCTGCAAAAATTGAGAAGTTGACCGGCAAGAATGTGGACTTCGCCAGCAAACATACGGATTTTAACCATCGAATATCTACATACATGTATATACATATCTGTATATATATATATAATTGTATATTAATATAATATAGTAGTTAAATGTAGTTTACTTAAACCCTTCAATTTTTACCCAAAATGAGAATTCAAGATTTTTTAGCAACCTAAACACATCTAAGCACCTCCCCGCATGGCCAGTCGGAGGGAATCTCACTGGATGATGGTGAGTCCCCAGAGTCCTGTGGCAGTTTATCAAACATCACAACGGCCGGGAACCAGGTGAATTCCGGTTATTCATCATATAATATATTAACCAGGTTAATTCCATATGAATATATAATATTAATATATAATGATGGTTAATTCCATATTAATATATACTGTATATAATTATATATATATATATACACATATTAATCATCATTAACCCCCATTTTTAGAGCTGGTAAATAAGTATATATGTATTCATCCCCCCAATTTATATGGCCATATCATTATATGATCAATAAGTGTTCACCCAATACGACCTCAGTGGTTTGGAACAAGGAATCTGTGGCATTTTCAGGCACCCAAACATATTCTCATGGTTGTTTCCCAACCTTTTCAGGTGAGTGATCCGAAAAAACACGGGGAAATTTGGTGACATTCCAGTGATTGAAAACCGTTTTATACCGTGAAAACATGTATCTGTATCCAAATAATTCCCATGATTAAACCATATTAATCATCATTAAATCCATACGAATTCCATATGAATGACATTGATCATCATTAATTCCCCCCAAAAAAAACATCTGGTTATTTAACAGTTCGCCATGGAAAGATCCACCATGCTATTAAGTTCGCTAAACCATCTATTTCGATTAGGGCCATCGAAAAACCATGGCAAAGTGTTAGTCATAACCAGAGGGTAATTCCCATATCATCCCATTATTCACCATTGTTAACCCATTGTTAAACCATTAAATCACCATTGAATCACCATTTATAGTGGTTAAATTCCCATCAATATCATTCCAGTCACCCAATTAACCACGCCATCTCCCGCGCTCCTCGGCAGAGTCCACCTCGGCTTCGACCTCAGGGCTGAGGACCCTGAGAGGTGGAGAACCATCCAGGAAGATCCAGGTTCATACTATGGTTAATAATTGTGATTATATAATGGGATTATAGTGGGATAATCATCAATAATGGGATTATATAGTAATAGTGGTTATAATTCCCATATGAGAACTGATTGGTGGTTTTAACCATCTATAAAAGATTATGATTATGGAAAATAAAAAATAAAATCCAAACCACCAACCAGAGAAAATCTGGGATAAAATCTGGGATCTAAAATCTAGCATCTCTGCACAGCATTTTTGCTGGACACACAAACATGTTTGTTTGTTTTTCCCGGGAAACATTGCCATTGAATTCTTTAGATATAGTGGTTAAACCACTGTTCTTAAAGAATGTTGCCATTCGGGAACATCATGCCAAACATGGTTAATTCATGTTGTTTCATTCAAAACCAGCAACCATGATTCCTTGGTGATATAGCCGTCATAAACATTCATAAACCCCATATTTTGCTTTTGAATCGCCATGTTCTTGGTAAACTGATGTAAAAAACCAATCTGCAGGGCTTATATCCAAGATGTTTTTTTGGTTAAATCCGTGTTCTTCTCGGTGAAACCACTATGTTTGAGTATAAATCTCTATGTGAATGTGTTAGTTCAACTCGTTTTAAAATCATCCAAGATTACAAATCAAATACGTGTTTTTAAATGTCTATCAAACTCCATTTTCGGCCGGAACCTTGTCCTAGAGTAAACTAACAAATGTGGAAAAACCAGCATGTAGATCATTTTCCGAACGGCTTTCATCATGGCGTTTCCACATCATCTTAAGTTAGTTTACCCATGTTTACCCATTGCTAATTATCCCAACGAATATGATCGGTGGTTTCCGAAAATGGAGCCAAACCCCCAGTTCTCATCATTTATAGATGGATTTTCCATGACATAAAACATCCCCAATCATTTATGGAAACCTCTATAAAGCCATATAAACATGTAATAAACATGTATTTTCCATTAATAAAACCTCCATGTATATATGATTATAGATGGATTTTCCATTAACAAACCCTCCAGCTATTGGTGATCCCCCATTGATGGAAGCCTTGTTGGGCTTCCCCACTGCTGCTGTGGTCGGAAGCGCCTCCAGCGCAGCCTCAGCCTCAACGGGAGTCTCCTGGAAAGCCCGCGGTGAAGCGGTCCAGCGTTGGTTGGTAAAAGTCGGAGATCACATGCTATAATATAATATTATATATATATTGTATAATATATATATATATATACACACACTATATTATACTATATTATATTACATTACATTACGTGACGTTACATTATATATTATTCTATATCAACTATAATATTGTTCTTATCATACGTAATACTTGTATAGTATTGCATAGATATACTATAGACATTATATATAATATAAAATAATATGATATGATCATCATTGAAATTATATGATATCATCATCCAGTACTATAAAGAGGGGAATCATGGGGAATCATAAATCCAGTATTATCCGTATTTCCAGATTTATGTTGTAATACCAACTGATAATGCCATATATTACCAAGATATCATCTGATGATAATAATGGCTGGATTATTGTTCATCAGATATTGTTAGCCAGTACTACAATAGGGAATTCACACATAATATGGTATAATTGTGAATATCATCATCTCAGGATAGTGCTAGTTGATACTATCGTACTTGGATATCGGTCAATTCCCCATTTTTTTTGTAGTCTCAACTGATTGTCAACTAGCATTTGTTTGCTCGGGCATTTACTAAATAATATCTGACGAACTGGACACGGAACTGTGCTATTATGTGGAACTACCACCAAGAAGCTCTCTAGATCACTTGATCAGTTCTTAGTTTTTGTTTCCTCAACAACTGGAATTTATAAAATGGGGATGATTTCTGAAATTGTTAAAGAGATCCCTTTAGCTGATTTTGCTAAAGAAGTTCATTCGGAAATAAACATGGATTAGATTGGCTGAGGCCGAAACTCGGCAAACATGTTCCAATTGGGATTCAGGGATTCGCCATTCAGAAATTCAGAATGGGGGATTTTTTTGGCATTGGTTATACCAATTGGCTAATTGGTTATTATTCAATTGGCTAATTGAATAATTATTCAATTGGCTATAAATAGCTAGTTGAATAATAACCAATTGGCTATAAATAATTATTCAACAATTTATAATTTGGCTAGCAAGTGATAGAGATTTACCCGCTTGGGAGATTCACCAATCTAATCGATAGTCACTAAGCCGTTACCAAATTGGAATAGTCATTCAAGCAAACATCAATAGATACAAAGTGTTATAACTCGCAAACCAAACGTAAGCCAAACATGGAGACATCAGAAAAGGATATTGTGCAACCCAGGCTGGTACCCAAAAGCCAGGTCTGCACATCACCAGACGCCGCAAGATTGTCTACCACCGTCAACAAACCTCCTAAACACTAGTTCACTAGGACGGGCCATGTTCCAGCCTGTTGGGAGGACATTGCAATGCTCCAAAAAGCACAAAAATATGCCCTTGACAGCGATCTTTCCATCCAAATTCTTGAAGGGCTTGTCACACAGCTACCAAATGATTGAAGTGAAGTCAAAAATGCTACGCCCAAGAATGGTCCCAAGTCTGGAAAACTTGGATTTGCTGAACACCCAAAACATAACACACATATATATATATATATATATATATACTGGTTGGTGTTTTCAACCCCTTTGAAAAATATTAGTCAGTTGGAATTATTCTTCCCAATATATGGAAATTCATAAATTTCATGGTTCCAGTCACCACCAACCAGTATATATGTATATATATATCATATTCCCATTGTTGTTGGTTTATAGCCTATATATTCCACTATTAACCATTACTATGAACCAATATATCCAACCAGCTATAGTTATATCTACCATAAACCATAGTTAAACCATTAATATATTCCATCATTATTCCATCATATTCCATCAATGGCAACAAAAAATACCATGGTCTAAAAAACTATGTGGTTTATAAAATCATCATAGAATCATAACTATGGTGCTATATGGCAGTGTGTCAAAACCTTGTACCCCTGTAGTTCACATCAAAATAGCTGGGATTTATGGATGTTCATCCCACTAAAAATGTATCTATAGGTATTGACCCATACCCATATTACCATGCTATAATTCCCATGGTTGCCATACGAACCGATTCCCCAGTGCCATGGTTGCCATGTTCGACGCAGCAAATCCTGGAAAGGCGCAGCGTCGGCCCCGGGTTGGCTGTAGCGCCACACCGAAAGACCGCCTGGGCCCGGGCGGTCGGGCCCAGCTGAGAGATTCCCATGTCACACAAAAGGTTGCCTGTCATTTCTAGGGCACAAAAAAAATGCATAGTTTATGGTTGGTGGTTGATGGTTAATATGTGGTTAATATACTGTTAATCTATGGTTATTATATGGTTAATAATAATCTGGTTGGTGGTGTACCTACCCCTCTGAAAAATGATGGAGTGAGTTCGTCAGTTGGGATGATGAAATTCCAAACTGAATGGACAAATAAAATTAATGTTCCAAACCACCAAACAGATAATGATAAACTCTTTTCTCTTCACATTTGGATGTTCATCATACTGATAAAACATGTGGCAAACTTTTGTGTATCAAGTATATAAAGATATATAAAGATATGGTTTTACCACATGCTATAGTACGAGTGGCCTGAAGCACCCCCTTGGAATTGAAACAAGTAAACCATGTCAGCATGTTCCAATCTTGCAGCCAAAAGATCACTTCGAGAACTTATGGTTTTAGTTTGAGGTCAACAAACATGTGTGACTCCAAATCAAATGGATTGCAATATTATGGTACCATCTGGTTATTTAACATAGCCATGGAAAATCACCATTTTTAATAGGTAAACCATCTATAAATGGGTCATTTCCCATGACTATGTTAAATAACCAGAGGGTATCATAATTTTCTTCAATGGAAAAACATGGATGCTATAGAAAACGTAACGTCTCTGCACTTTAGGGGGTCATGGGCCATTGCATGTTATTGTTGCAAAAATGCCAGTCAAATTGGATTTGCTACAGGGGTCAAACCAGCCCAAAAAGGACTGGAAATCCGAACACCTATTCAAAAATATGTTGCCAGAAATCAATAGTTGGATGATCTGCTGACACACCCATATCATATATCACTGATTACATTCCCATGATACAGTAAAATCAGTAGTATTAATATCCCTATCGATCTGAATACTACTAGACAAGGTACAATATGGTACAATCAAACGCCAAATACTTCCTTAGAAGGTAGTTGGATTCATTGGGTATGATTATCATTTGCGCATATAGGGCCCATATTATTCATCCAGCTGGGTCTCCGAGCATTGCAGGAATGTCACTAAGACCAAACTTCCAACGCAGATGTGGGGTGTGCGACACAGCCTCAACGAAGGGAAGGGATTTTCACAAGGGATTTTCACAAGGGATTTCATCATCAAGATAATGGGGGTAAAATGGAAATATATTAAGGTGTATATATATATACATATTATATTATATCTATATGGATATAGATGGATATAATGGGAAATTAGGATCTGGAAATGTGTTACAGTTAGCTATGAAACATCCAATTTTCCAAATCACAACTGATCCGTGGAAAGTGGATCATCAAATCATGGGAATCATGATGAATCACGAGACACAGAAGGGCCTTTTTTTTTTCGAAACCTTGGGAATTCCCATGTTGTGGGGATATTATGATACGAAAAAAAAATGTAGAGATGATACCCAACCTGGTAAACGTTAACATTTTGGTAATTTACCCTCTGGTTATTTAACAAAATAGCTATTGAAGCCATGGATCCCCAGGATCCCCAGGGTGGTCAGATGGTGGCATTCCCAGCATGGCGACTGAAAAAAGGCCTATGAAAACCTATGAAAACCAATGGAAAACCTATGGAAAAGCTATGGAAAAGCTATGGAAAACCTATGAAAATGAATGGTTGAATCCCCCATCTCCAAAAAACTCATGGCAACTAATCTACTGTCATTGAACATTTGATGATGGTTGACTCTATATAACCCATTGAATCACCATTTTTACTGGTCAAGTTCATGTTGTGACCATAGCACATATATTTTACGGGGTTCCCAATTCATGGATGATGATAATCCCCAAGCTGTTCAGTTAGATAGTGCAACTCCCAAATAATCATCAACCAGCCATCTTTTATCAAGTCTAGCTCAGATTGTTGATGCTTAAAAACCTTATATAACTTATATACTATACATTATTCTACGTTAAATCCCAATAAAATCCCAACACCCATTAAAATCCCAGTAGCATCCCATCAAACTCCTGTTGCGGTGCCGAGAAACCAATGCTTGCTGGCTCCGGGCACATAACGTCGCACCAAGAGGATGCAAAGAAAACAGCTCAGACCTCGCACCGTCACAAAGGCCAATCAACTGCGGAACTTTAATGGTTATGATATGGTTGCAATATGGTTATAATATGGTTATACTATGATTACAATATGGTTACAATATTGTTATAATATGGTTATAATATGGTTACAATATGGTTATGATATGGAGTTGAGATGGGGTTAATATATAATATAACATGATATAACAATATGATGTAGTATGACATTAGTATACATTAGTTAGTATGAGATGAATTATGGGGCTCATATGGGGTGATTGGAATAACCGCTACATCTAAGATGGTTCCAACAAAAAGATTGCCCTTGTGGCCACAACAGAACTGGCATCGATGTTGGATCCTTGAGACTTGCAGCGACTCTACAATGGACCAGCACTTCCTTCGGCCACGAAACAAGCGTTTCAGGTGGCTGGAGGTAGTACTGGGTCATAGATGGTATAGATCTTTGGCTTTGTCTGGGGTGGGAAAGAATTGTGGATCGTGATCCTAAATATCTCAAATATGATTAAACACGTACAGTGCAAAGAAGCTTGCTCCCACTTAAATACTTTGCATTTCAAGGCCCTTGTTTTTCTTTCCCCTATTTTAATCAGAGGTTTGTAATCAGAAAAAGCTATTGACCTATCTGCAATTTGCCATTTGTGAACCCATCTGTATCCCATCTGTATTTTCCGGAGCCGTGACTGAGGAGAGAACTGCATAAGACAGCCTTGGCCAAAAAAACATCACCCGCGTGAGGTCATGGACATCAGAAAGGGCAATCATTTAAGGGGTATACGGTATATCACATGTTCATAGATTTTCTTACATTACACCCGTTCTTCTGGTTTTGAAGTTCATTTGTTATCATCGTCATTATCATATATCTGGGTAAATTGTAATATTTCACCAACCTGAATTAAGGCCATTTGGGGATGATTTCCAATACTAACTATGATTCCAGTGAGGGAGAACAGTGAGGTCGTTATAATTTACCAAGATTAATCCTTTTTGGGTGCTTCATCCCCAACCAAACGGGGGTCCAATCTCCACCAATCTCCAGCAATTTCTGGTGACCTTACGTGACCACGGTGACCGAATACGTCAAGCAGCGAAAGAACTTTCAAAACGACTCACAGTCGGGGGATGCTCCGCCGAACTTTCAGACACTTTGGCCTCGCCCAGAACGGTGACAGAACCAGTTCTGCCAGAGTGATGGGGGAGATTAAGCCCATAGGAATTGGGACACTTCCTTGGTGGCCAAAAAAAAGACTAGCGAAGTCTCTGAAAAATGATGGAGTTCGTCAGTTGGGATTTTCTGAAATTCCCAACAATATATGGAAAGTCAGAAAATTCCATGGTTCCATAAACCACCAACCAGCTAAGCTATGTAACATAACTCCAATTTCACATAATTTCAACCAACTTATAACCAGCTTATAACTGAGGCCAGGCTGGCCTGGCTGTTGGCGGAATTCCGGTGTAGGACCACCTCGCGGGGACGCCGTTTTGCAGACGGCAGCTACGGGATGTTAAATAAACCTAAGGCAACTAGATATTGTTGTGGTATTTTATGTTATTCTTGACTTTTTTCCTGGCAATTTTGGGAACTTCACTTATCTCCAGGAATGGTATCCTGTAAATTAAACTAGATCTGAGAAAATCCTGGTTTTCCGGATGAAATGATCGGTTTTTCCGTAGGTTAGAGGGTTGAACTGCCGAAGTCCATCGCTTTTTATGGTGCAAAAATTCACCTATTTCTTCACTCGTTGTGTGTTCGTATTGTGGTTTCACCACCGAGAGTTCTAAGCAGGCACCAAACAAAACCAAACCCATAGGCTCCGCGTATGATACATTTACCTATACGAATAGATTTGAAATCATTTGAGATCATTTGAGTCATTTATTTTACGGTACATGATAGCTGCACTAGTGCTTTTAATGCTTTGACAGAGGACATAGCTCGCTGGGCACCGCCTCTCCCCGGTAAAAAGCCACGCGCTTTTGGAGCTCGACTTCGCCGAAGGCTCATCTCAATGTCTAAGGCGGGATCATATCATCATGTAACCCTAAGCATATCTAACATGGATAATAAATACACATTTGTAATCATCTATATCATCTATCTCTCAAGATATATCAAGATATCCTATCTCTAAGAGGGTGCAACAAAGCATGGCCATCTCAAAGATAGGTCGCCACCCTCGTGCCATGCGGCCGTTCGGCCGACAGGCCATTCCGGCCATTCCGGCCGCCTTTGGGCCGGGCCGTCACTTCTCGTAGCGCAGGAGGGTCAGCCGCATCTCCTGTCGATTTGGGTCGAAGGGAATTGACCAAAATCGAACGTTGTGCTCCGACGCCGGAGCAAAATCATTGGACTGGGGGAAGGCAGAATCTCTTGATGAATTCTAGGAGGACATGGGGAAGATGGCCCAATGGGAGTCGATGCGTTCTGGCAAACGTGAAGACTGGATGCGTGATGTATATTATTACAATGATATAGATATGGATAGTGATTACAATGGGCATAATCCCGTCTACATAATAATCATAATATGTCGCTGTTGATGTGTGTTGATGTGTGTTGATGTGCCCATTAATTGGGGAATACCCTCATTCTGGGGTCCAAATCATGTGGCCTTATCCACCACTTTTTACCATTTTCTGGTGCTCAACATTAGGGGAAAAACACATAATATATTGTTGATGTGTATTTCATAATGGCAATAATGATTCATGATGAATCATGAATATATATATATATACTATATATATATGTGTATATCGTCATATGGCCAATGAGTAGTAATGATTGTAGAATCATTATACACAGTAGTGATTAAAGCATAATATTTTATTAAAAATGTATAATTACGAAGTATCAGTTTATATTGATCCCTTCTTCCTTTACTAAACCCCCTCCTAATACTGAAAACTAGTGTCCATCTCCAATTTTTGAAAATTTCAGATTGGCCAATTTGATTTTTAATTGATCCCCTTTAGAAAACAATTGAAAAATCAACGTACCATTTGTGGGTGTCCCCCCTTAATACTGAAAGCTAGTCAACCCCGGGGTGTTTAGTATTAGGGGGAAGCTTCGAAATCCCATTTTTGGCAATATTTTAATTGCGTTATATAAAGAAATTTAATTGAGTTTGAGATCGGAAAAAATATTTTTTATTATTAAAGGTTTTAATTTAGGGGAAGCTTCGAAATCCCATTTTTGGCAACATTTTAATTGCGTTATATAAAGAAATTTAATTGATTTTGAGATCGGAAAAAATAGTTTTTATTATTAAGGGTTTTAATTTAGTATTAGGGGGAAGCTTCGAAATCCCATGTTTGGCAATATTTTAATTGCGTTATATAAAGAAATTTAATTGATTTTAATCCCTTCCTCCATTATAATGCATGAATAACATGACTTCGATTTGGTTCCCTCGTAATAAATAATAATAAATACCCCCCTAATACTAAAAACTACTTCCAGTGTTTATTATTAGGGGGGGACGTTTAGTATTATGGTGAAGGGATTATTACGTACTGAGTTGATATCATTAGTTACATAATCATACATCATAATATCTAGTAATTTTTGTATAGCCAACTTAGATCAACTTCCAACAATGGGGATTTGTTCTTCCTAAGCATAACGCGGTTATCTATACATCTTCTCATTTCCCCCCCGGGAAAAAAACAAAGCATCAAAAAACACTGGAATCAAACCCAAAAAAACATCCAACACAATAGGGATAAACCAGCAAACTTCCCAAATAAGACCCTAACGGGAGAGCGCAGGGCCAAAATCACCATTTCGGGGCCGCGCACGGCCACGCTCCTGCGGCGTAGTCTGAGCCTGTTCTGCTTTGATGCCTTCAATCAGCTCTAAGCCTCGGAGAGTGGCCCTTCTAGTCGTGGAGCTTTCACCGTGGTACAACGGTGGGAAATAGGATGAACTATGGCTATGGGCAAATATGATTTCATTTAGAATATATCATACATTTCTGAAGGCAAAAATACAATTCCCAAAGTCGAATTGTAGGCAACTCTCCATGGTACAAAAATACCTCCTGACCATGGTGACATCGAGTGGAGTGGGCTCAAACTTGGGCAATGGTTGCAATGCACCCAAAGGATTGATCATGGGCTATTCTATGGTATTCTGAGTATTCAAAAATCCCAAGGAGTCTGCAAATTTTGGAGTATCTCCCCATGTTTAGCTGGAGCCGCGAGCCTTTCCCATGAATTGATGCACAAATGGGTTTGCCTCAAAATGATGAACTTGATGAAACCATATCCGTTTGGTAATCAAACATGTCAATGAACAATGCCCCAACCGGATAGTTTCTTTTCTGTGAAAGCCTTCAATTTTTGGCATTTCCCATTGCCATGTTTGATTGCCAAATAGTCACCAGGATGGTTTATGTAGGACTTCCACTACCTCATAAATCCAAATAAATACACCCAAAATTTAGGATCCCTGGTTTAGGGATAGTTCTATCCATTTTGTTGGGGAGATTTTTACTATCAGGTGATTGAACAAGACTTAGAACTTACAGCAACCCCAACAAAAGAAAGGTTTGAGTTGCAAATCCTAAAATAATATGTTTATGTTTTTTTTGCTTCCTATGGTGATTTAGATTATTCAGCACCATTTTGGGTCACCCCTTCAGAAAAACGTTACTCTAGTTTGATTCTTTCAAAAACATGTTCTCTATCTTTCTTGGGGTTGTTTGTACTTCCCAAACGCAACGACTTTTTTGGGGGGTCCATTTATTGGTCCCACGTTGATGAAACCCGTCAGATCCGTCAGTGCCTCGCATCTCTTTGCCGCCCAGCGCTATGATGCGATCGCCTCTTTTCACCAGAAAACGATAGAGTCGTTGCCAGGGTTGTCATTGATACATACCATATATAATATATATATATATATAATTAGATCCACCATAAAGGGCTATATATATATAATTAGGCTATGTATATAAACTTTATATGGTTTACCATTAATACCCTCTGGTTATGACTAACATAGCCATGGAAAATCCCTGACATCAATGGAGGTTTCTAGCTGGGAAAATCATCTATTTCTATGGGCCATCTATACCATGGCTATGTAACAAATAACCAGAGGGTATATATACAAGGTGGGGCCCCCCAGTGATGTTAGATGGTTTATAAACCCCATGAATACTATAGCTATAGGTACCATAAACCATATAGTTATTGGAGTTATAAACCAACTTAGCTATCTAGGGGGCCCCACTTTGTACATATAATTAGATCCACCATAAAGGGCTATGTATATAAAGCCTGTGGTTTACCTATACCCTCTGGTTATTTAACAATTGTATATACTGTTCTATCTTTTGGGGGGATACATACCATATATATATACAATTAGAGAGATACAGAGATACACATACAAGGCCTGAAGGCCCAGAGTACACCTATAAATTCATTGCTAATGGAGCCTCCACATAGTGAAATTGTTGGCAATGGCTTTGTTCAGTCATACGTCATACTTGGATCCCGACGGAACACATTAAGGATGACTTGGATTGCCAATGGCTAATCCCTTCCCCCACAATCCCAACCATATTGGATGGAAATACCATCGATGGCTACGTTTCTTGGTTGGAAAATTCATAGCTGCCATGGATCCAAAATCGGTGGATCATGGTGGATCCAAATTGGGTCCATGAAAAGGGCCGCCTGTGCTTCGAATCTCGAACCCGAACCAACCAGTAATTTCAATGGGAGATCTTCAGGATCCTAAAATGGAGGTACCTACCATATATAAGGCCTATTGTTTAGGGCTATGTAAGGGGATATCCCCCAAAAATATGGCCTTATATGTCAGAGTACCTCCATTTTAGGATCCTGGAATTCCCATTGATAATGGGAAATCTCTCCCGAGGAGGCCCCAGCTATGAATGGGTGAGTTTATAACTGTTTATAACTGGTCGGTGGTTGACCTACCCCTCTGAAAAATGATGGAGTTCGTCAATGGGAAGGATGAGATCCCATATATGAACTGGAACAATAAAAAATGTTCCAAACCACCAACCAGATAAGTAAATTCATCCAGAATCATCTTCCCACTTTTCCTCTAGTAACATGTAGTAACATGTGTTCTGATTTTCACATGATATCATATTACCCTCTGGTAAACTAACATAGCTATGGAAAATTTGCCATTTCAATAGCTATGTGAGTTATTACCAGAGGGTATATCATGATTTATCACCCAACTTGTAAGGGTGAATCGTGACAAGCCATGACCTCAACACATCACAGATCCCCCTTGGATCCCCTTGGGTGACACGCCTGGCAGGGCTTGGCGATCAAAATTGGCTTTGTTCCACTTGTCCAACAGACCTCTTGAGGACAGCGGATCAACATCATCAACATCTGTTCGTCTATGGTAAACGTTTACACTTCGCTGTTGAAATGGCCATATTTATAGTTGATTTACCCATTAAACATGGTGATGTTCCATAGTTTTTTTTTTACGGTATTACAAGAGGCTAGTCTATGGGGATGAGTCAAAACCGTTTGGGGCTTCTGTAAAATCTTCCCGTTCATGGAAGGGGACGTGTTCCCAAGGGGGGCCTGGTGTCTTGGGAGCTACAGTCTATTTCGGGATATTAGCAGGACTGTGCAATATCTGGGATATTGATTGATATGGGCTCTCAAATAGTTATTTGAATGTTATTTGGGACATATCAAAGCAGCCCATTGAGTATATGAGCCAAGTATGTAGCAAGTCATGTTGATACCCAACACCAAATCCCAGCCGGGCACCCACATTTCCCATATGCTCCATCTACGAGATATTATGGTTGTCTCAACATCGACCGAAACATGAATCTTCCATAATTTTCCCCATTCAGACCATGATAAATCCCATACCTGACCCAAGGCCTGGGAATTGATGGATTTTCAAACATCAACCATCAAACATTGGGGCTTGGTCGGACATTGTGGCTTGCTGCGAATCATGCGTCAAAAGTTTTTTTTGTGGGTTCAATACACAATTCTGCGGCCTCAAAAAAACGATATGTTTGTTTTTGGTGTACAAAAGTGATAAAATCCGCAGATAGTAAGGTTCATTTGGTCAATCCAACGATCAACCATCCCGGAGTGAGGCCGGTTGAAGAAGGCACTGGATTTACCACTGGATCCTCAATCTCCATAATTTTATTGACCCAAAAAAAGGATTGTAAGGATTGTAGGAAGCCAAATGCGTTGTTTTTCTTGGACCCCCCCAAAAAAAACCATGGCAAATGTCGCCTCCATCGGTGATGGCTGTGATGCAGATACCAGCGGAGTTGTTCTTGTAGTTCAACTTCATTCCCAACCTAGGCAGAGTGTGGAGGGTACTCTCTGGTATACAAAAAACCATGGAAAATCACCATTTATAATAGGCAAATCAACTATGGGCCATGTTCAATAGCCATGTTGAGTTACCAGAGGGTATATGAATCATGAACTCCCACAAAGTATCCCAAGTTTGAGGGAACAATAATTGCCAAGTTGCCATAGTTCAGTGGGATGAAAAACTGGCCAAGAATCATGATAAAAATGACACAACTGGGTGGAATTTCCAGGGACCCAATGGAACTACTCCCATGGAACTGCTGGTGGAATATCCCTCTCCAAAGGTGTTGTTCTGTAATATCCCATGGGGTTGACGGATCATCCTCTCTCATCCCAGCTTGGCAGCTTGAAATTCTCTGTTTCCGTTGTACCACACTTATGGTCGCAATACCACCATCAACCGTCCGAATAGTCCTTGGGAAAAGTTAAATTTGCCACGGCTTTTCAGAGCCCGAAAACCACACACCAAGCATTCACCAACGTTCTTCCCAAATAGCCCTGTTCATTTCGTAGAGATCCTGCAAAAGAAAAACATCTAAATGTTTTACAGTATGTATTGCATAATATTGCATATACATACATGTACATCCCCACTAATGACAAGAAAAATAAACTCTTGAACTGCCTCTTAAATTGACAGTTGGTGTGCCCAGCTTTTACCTTAAATAGAAAAGGTCTCTCCATAATCTATCTCTCATGTTGAATGGTGGCTACATCTCCACAGTTGGTAAACATGAAACATCATGATCCACCGCGGAAGCCCATCACCATCCACTCCTGAGGTATCCACTGTCCATGGCTACTGATTGTCACCTGGGAAGCCCATGGCATGACGTCCAATATCTATAGATAGCAATTTTCTTGGCGTTGTGTGTTAGTCACTTTAGGACTTTAGATACTTTAGATCAATGATGGTGAGTGTCAATCAACCCCAGGAATGCAATGGAATGCATGGATGCTGACCGGCTGTCTAACATGGTCTAATTGGCTGTAATTACCCAGATTTTGATCTGATGGCACAGCCATGGGGATAGCATGGAAATTAATGAAGTGATTGAGCATGGCGAGCGCTAAAAATGATACTCGTATTTTAATAATGCTAGGCGTACATCATACCAAATGACCACAGTTGGTAGCATTGATACCCTCTGGTAATCAGTCACATGTCAAGACAGAAAATCCACCAGCTATACTCCGTTGATTATAGCAGCCAGAAACTTTCATTTCAAAAAAAAACAACTCATGACATTTCCATGATTTTCCTATATGCCTATATGTTTCCTATATTCCCATGAATTTCCTATATTTCCATGGTTTTCTATGTTTTTCTATAGCAAAAAAAAAGTTAAAACCTCTATGGCTTCGCCTCAAAGCGAGATGGCCGACTGACGGAAAGCATCAGGAGGTCCTGGGCGACCGATTTTGGGTGGGTTTGAGGTGAAGTTTTTGGAAGAATTCTGAAGCTGTTCGAGGGCGAAAAAAATAGAACATGATCTATTCCGAAGCATTGAAAAATGCCATTTCTTAGTATAATGTTTTGGATTTTGGAAGGATTATGAAGCATTTCAATCTTTGCCTTCACTTTCATATATTTGTTGGATCTACAATTACAAGCAAAGATGACGGTTCCTTTAACCAACATTGGGTGAAGCGGTGGGAGGTTCAACATTGGGATCAATATGAATTCCAGCAGTTTGTTTGTCGGTTTAGCCGTTGAATGCCGTTGAGTCGTTTCCTTTTGAAGTGACAACAAAGCCGTGTTATCAAAAAGACAGAAGACTCAACTAGCAAAAATGCGGACTTAATTGGACTTAATCTCAAGACAGCAAGAAACTCAGGATATCAAAAAATGGAATTTACCAGCACAGGGTATCTGACCGATAATCCCGAGGGGTTCCCAACAACAATTCTGGGGTGTTCTACATCTTTAGCCAACAAACATTGAAGTTTTGTCACAGCACTGGAATTGCAGAACTCCACGATCCTTTTGCCCTTTACCAGCGCGAATGCCGATGTGCGAGTGGGAGCCGCTGCCGCCAATTTGTTCGTTGAACAAATAGTGGCGGACAGAACTGCATATCTGAGATTACAAAGGACTCAGTGCAAATGGTGAAGCAGCTATCTCCAAATAGGAACGCAAGTTGATACACCCCAAGTTGCCGTCGTTGTCCATCAAACATTCAGCTGCTTCACCAAACAAGTTCGGTCACACGTGAATGGGTCAAAATTGAACTTAAAGCAACAACTTGAGTTTAAAGGTGTCAGTACCATTCAAGTACCATTCAAGTACCATTCAAGTACCATTCAAAGGCAATATTCAATCCTTCCACAAAAATATCCATTTGCTTGGCAGCTGATCATAACCCGGTTTAGTGGAATATTACCCTGCGGATCTCCCCGGTCCTTAATTATTCCCCACCATCCCCATCCCAAGAAAATCAAGTTAGTAAACCTCTTAAAAACAGGAACATCCAAACATCATAACCATAAATCACCATAAATCACCATAAATCACCATAAATCACCATAAATCACCATTTTTATGGGTGGTATAAACATGTATAAACCGATAAACCATTCAAAAAAATAGCTAGTTGATGATTCTTTTCACCACATAACACAACAATGATCCAAGTTTTCACCCAAGTTTCACCCATTCCCCGAGCGTCTTCCGGGCGTTTCCCGGTTCCCGGGCGTTTTTTGTCCGCGGAAGAAGTCGCCCTCCGTTTAAATCGGCGACGGTTTTTGGCCCGGCAGCCACTGGAATCCAGGGGCACTGCCAGGCGGCGAAGGCTGTGTTGGGAACCCGGATGAATCAGATTCATAGATATTCATAGATAACATTACCCATAGGATCCATGTATGCTATATATATATATTTATATATGGTAACATTTACCATCAATATACCCCAAATGTTAGCATATATACCATACATGGATCCTATGGGTTATGGGTTGGAACTAACAGCTATGATAACAATAATGTTGAATGCTAACTAGAATATGGATGGCGTGTTCAACTACATTGTGGTTGAATAATCTGGTTGGTGGTATACCTACCCATCTGAAAAATGATGGAGTGAGTTCGTCAGTTGGGATGATGAGATTCCCCTTATTTTTTGGGGGGGAAATCATAAAATTCCATGGTTCCAGTCACCACCAGACAGATATGATTCATAGATTGGCTGAGTTTTTACCATGGGTAATTTGTCATGGGGGGTTCCCCCAATGTGTCTTCACCGTCGTCACCGTAGTCTGACTGGATGTCTCAAATGCGTCTTTGTTCCCCCGAAAAAACAAAAGAAAAAGCTCAACAAACTCACGGCAGTGTGACATATTGTGACGACATGTCGTGTCAGCATTACTTGGGGTCATACATTTTAAGACATCCATGTAATCAAAACCATGGATCAGTGAAACAACTCCAACTTTAAAGCACACGTCTACAATTGCGTTGCGATGACCAGCGCAGCTGTGGCGGGAGGCGTCGCGAATCCTTCTGAGGGAAAGCGGGGGGCCTTCAGTCGCCAACAAGTCATCGCATCTTTCATCGAAGGTTGTTATATGTGTATGTATATATATATAACTGTATATGCGTGTGATTGGTTGTCAAATACACATGGATTGGTTGTGTTATTTAAGAAATAACACTTAAACTCAACCAATACATCTTTGAAAATTCCCATGGGATTTAGTGTGACCGGCGCATCCCATAGCGAATCCAACATGGATCGATGATCTCAGTCCGAAGTCTCCGCGGGGCAGGGGCAATAGCCATCTTCACATTTGGTGGTCAGCTCATCAGTGGGCAACTCCCACGTCAAGGTCTCGGAGGAACCTGTGGACTTTGCGGTTTGCTGTTTTCCATTGATACCCTCTTTAGGGTAAACATACAAAAAACCGATGGAAAGTCGCCATGTTTAATCGCGACTAATCAACTATTTCTATGGCAATTTTCATATAGCTATGTTGGTTTGCCAGAGGTATGCCATGAATATCCACTTACTACAACATCTATGGCAACGACAGTGGCCAGGTGTCTGACAAACCACAAACGCCACGATTTAACGGAACTCCTCATTTCCAAATGACGATTTAATGACCATAAAACCACAAAAAACAACAAAAAACGACCAGAGTCAACTCATCAGTGTTGAACTTTAAAATGAACTCTCATATGGTTGAAAAACTCCTCCGGACCGCTCCCAATTTATGGACTTTATGGATGTTGATCCTGCGCTCCATTGGGATTTTTGATGATTTTTGGGTGGATTTTTTCGGCCATAAAAACCATGGGATGTCACAGTCCATATTGGATTGGATTGAAAGTGGAAAGACATATACCCTCTGGTAATTTAACATAGCTATTGAAAATCACCATTTTTAATGGGAAAATCCACTATAAATGGCCATTTTCAATAGCGAACTGTTAAATTACCAGAGGGTATTTCTACCAGAAACCATGGGTTTTTCAAGCAAAGCAAGTCTTTTCGAACATCCCTCTGGAAGTCTGCCGGGTTGCCACTGCTTGGGAAGAACTCGTTCGGGAAACAGGAATTGACCTGCGGTTTCACCAAGCACCATGCGGATTCGGCGGGCTGATACAGGATCAAACTTTGAGTTATCACAGTTATCCACCAACTAAGAATAGTAAAGCTTAGTCTTGGGCCAATATCTAACTTGTGTCTGATTCTTTTTGGTACTCCCAAAGTTCATGGGATCATCAATTTTGCGAAAATGCCATGTGGGGGTGTACCCCATTGAAGCAAACAAACGTTTGCTCCCAGTGACTACGTCTGCATCCAGCCGGCCCAGCTCACAATCCAGCCGTCTGCTGAAGTCTTCGGTGGGGGATATATGATGATATGGATATAGTATGATATAGTACTGGTAATTTGTTACATAGCTATTGAAAATGGCCCAGTCGAAATAGTAGATTTACCCATTAAAACTGGTGGATCTTTCCAGTTCGCAACATGTAAAACCGTTTCCCAGAGGGGTAAGCAACAAACGAAAAGTTCTAAAACCCCACAAATACAGGAGTCTTCTGGTGCCACCTGCCATCACCCGGCAAAATGATGCAAAAAGAACAACAATTGTCAACTGGAATAGCCTCCAGTAAACATACAAAAAGCTATGGAAAATGGAGCATTTATAGGTGTTTTACCTATTCAAAGAGTGATTTTCTATAGCTATAGTTAGTTTACCAGAGGGTATGTTTCGTCCAACACGAAAGGATTTTTCATGCGTTGAATGCGTTGAATGCGATTGGCAACTTTTCCACACCAGTATGAAAACCATCCGTTCACACATGTGCATCATTGTGCTTCCCTGTTAATGACTCCTATGTGACTCCTTTGTCGAGTCATTCTGCAAGGCCTCCTCTTGTCATTGTTGCCAACATGTCTCATGTGGTCAGTGATTCAAGTTTGATGGTCCCCTGACCGTGATTATTATCCCACTTGCCAAACTCAGATCAACCACGACTCTGTTCAATTGTTAGAGGCCATGGAAAATCTCAAAACCCTCATGATTCTTGCAGATTATCCACTATATCGCCATGGATTATTCACTTCCATCGAGTTTTCCCCAGACTTCCCAAAGCCTCGACCCAAATAAATTTTTCGGATGCCCCAATCCATCTGCCCCAATCTGGCCAAGGTATGCCAAGGTCAGTTCCGTCCCCAGCATGCCAAGCGGCAAAACCATGCTTCACGCAAATGTCATAGTAATCCTGTCACAAAGATGCCGATCGCCCTCATGAATTGAAGCTATGAAGCTGTAAGTACATGTAAGTACCACTAGAGGTCCTCCACGACCGAGACATACGAGACATCTTAAAGATGGAAACTCCGAAATGAAACCCAAACCTGATGTTGAGTCATGTTCCATATATATATAATATAGATAATGTATAATAAATATACAGTATATATATATGTACACATTCTGGTTGCTTAACATAGCTATGGACAGGCGGCCATGTCTTATCGTTTCTAGATGATTTACCAATCAAAAGCAGTGATTGTCCATGGCCGTGTGAAAATACCAGTGGGTATATGACTAGGCCTCTGTTTAATGGTCCATGTTGGCAGGGAACACAATTAGTAGGTCACTAGGAACCCTCATTTTTTGCAAGGACATACTCTCAACTCAATTTGGTTGGTTATGTATGTCTATATTTTTGCAGCGTGTATCTCAGTTGGGTTGGTTCGCTGCCCACTTCTGTATCATCATGAATCATTGAACAGTGAAAATTGAATCAGAAACCTCCATATTTGGAGGTGAAAACCCGCCGGTTTCCGGGAACATGTTTCCCATATATATATATACATACATATATACATATATACAAAAAACATGACATATCAAATCATATCAATGTGCTGATGATTAATTTTGACTTCAAACTTTCCTTTGGTTTCCTGGGAAAACCATTTGCTGGTTCCGATCGAGTCATTAAAACATACCCTGTTTGAATGGTCATTAGAAGGCGTTATACTACATGGTTCTTGGGGAATATGATACTCCATCATAGGGACCATTTTCAACCAACTAGTCTAGTATATACTAGTATGGTCCATAATTATAACCCATATTATAACCCAATATTAAATCCATCCGTCCAAATTAAACATGGTAATTTACCAGATTTTATTACTATTAATTCACCATAGTAACCAATATTAAATAAGATTACTCAGATGATATTTTCACCCCGGTCCCATCCCTCAGCAAAAATTCACCCAACTCCACCGTGTATCCGGACCTGCTGGGGATGGGCATGAACTATCCAGAGGGATGAACTGAACATATGAACATATCGTTGGATTAATCATGATTAAATATGGATTATTCATATGGATTAATATGGATTATTCATGATATTAATCATGATTAATCTCATGATTAAATGGATTAAATATCACCATTGTTGGATTAATATGGATTCATCTCATATGGTCCATCATATCATTACCCATATGCTCCATGTATGGAATATTCACCAACATTTGCCCTAAAAATCACCCAAATGCCAAATGTAGGTAAATATACCATACATGGAGCATATGGATATATATGGGTTATAACCCACTCAATGAGACGGAAAAATGGCATCTCATCTCATGATCGCCTTGGTCTCAAGGAACCTCTCAATGCCTCGGTACCGATATCCAGATGATCCACGCATAGGGAAGATTATGGAAGATTTAACCAACCCAAATGGTGATTTTTCATAGGATACTCATGGGGATATCTCCCGGGATAATGACTAAGTCGAGTGATAGGACGTTGCTGATTTAATGGTATATAAAACCAACTTGACATAGTAGGAAGGGGATACCCGATACGGAAATCAAACATGGCGTGAAGATCCCTGAATTCAATGGAGAGTACGACAGATCCCAACCCTGATTTGAGGCCATGTTGTTCAATGTCACTAGAATCTTGACCAATAAGATGGGCAATTGCTGCAATTGCTGGTCTTGTGGATGATCGAAATCCATGATCTGATGGGGATATACAAATGAATACTGTAATCATGATGGAACACGCAATATTCATGACGAACTGATTTCCCGAATAGCAACCCATCATTTATGCTGATGGCGAGTTGGCCTGCTGGAAGCTACTGGAATTTCTTGAGATGTATGGTAAGCTCCATACTAAGGATGGAAGAAATCCTGCACCAGTTGGTAGATGGTTTATCCCGTTAGACTCTCACTATTGGCACAAGTTTCATAGTTCCCAATATACTTACCGACTGGCGCAGGATTTCGCAACCATCCACAGTATCACATGGGGAATTTCATCGTGGCTGAGCAACCCTTCCAAGCGCTGACCAAATGGGAGAGGGCGCCATCATTTTGAGCCATAGCCATATCCCCTCAAGTGACGATTTACGTTCTCAAACTTAAAAATTCAACTTCACGTTGTGTTAAAATCCAAAAACAATTACATAGCAGCAAAGATACGTTGGAAATCGTGCCAGTCTTAAGGATGGACAAGACAACTGCTGGGGTTGTTCAGCCCCCTTTCCAACCGAAACCGAAAAAATGAATCACTTGGGTATCATGAAACCAAATTAGAGATGGACAAATACACATAGTTGAGGCCAACAACCACAGAAACACCTTCATGTTTGCATCTGTGTTGCGCTGCTTGATATCCCATTTTTGAGTCAATAAAATTCAGAAACACCAAGCAGCTATTGGATCCATTTGGATTTGTACACAGGTTGCAAACCTATTTATTTTTGCCATGATGGCAAATCGGTTCATGTCTTCTTTCCTAGAGGAAAACAACGTTCACAATTTCGCAGCATTTTTTTTCAACCAGTGAGACGGCTTCGAATCTGCCTAATCCTGTTTTTCTGGTCAATCTTAATGATTAACCAAATCTTAAGTGTTGACGTTCCGAACATCAATTAACCATAATAACCAGATGTCATCAACCAGCCAAATCATTCTTCCTGGGCCAGCCCCCCTAAACCCAAACTTCCAGGCACAGGGGTCCAGAATCTCCTTCAACCTTGGGACATTGGGGACATGGCCAGCCTTGAACTGTTGATGATAAAATGTGATAAAGAAACGATATGGATGATGACTCTATGACTCTATGGGGAATATATTGGGAATATGTATGGGGATAAAATATATGGGGATTATATGTGAGAATATGGACCTGGATGGTGGGATATGATGGATAAAGATGATGATCATCCAATTCATGAGGCCAAAAATGGGGGGTTCCTTATGTCCTGATGTCCTGGAGAATCCCCAAGTTTCCATGGTTGTTAACCTATACTAAAAGTACTAAAATGGTTGAATGAATTGGATGACGTGGATGATTTGCGGGGACCACCATTTTAGGAAACCTCCATATTTTTCATCTTTTCATATTGGGAAATCCTGGTCCTTTAGAACCCCTGGATGACACGGGAGATCTCTGGAAGCTCTTGGCGAATCGACTAACATCGGCAGAAAAGAAAAGGGGGGGCTCTTTGCTGGGATACCCTCTGGTAAACATACAAAAAACGATGGAAAGATCCACCATTTTTAATAGGTTTTTGTCAAATATCAATGGGTCAGAATTTCTATGTCGCAAACTGTAAACGTTTACCAGAGGGTATCCCATTATCCCATAATCCCAGTTGATATCCCATTAAACGATATATTACCCATTATTAATCATTCATATTCCATGATTATCATTAACCATAGATTATTCATAGATTAACCATAGATTATCCATATATTTACCATTTTACCCACTATGAATCATCAATATCCCATGTTTCAGTCATGTTTCAATCAACATGTCTAACAAGTCGACCATGAAAACCAACATCAACGACGCCAAGCCGCCCGGATCCTTTCTTGGACAAGGCCAAGGTGGTCCCCGCTTGCGCGTGGCCAAAGAGGCCTGGCTCGGAGAAGCTCTTGGCTCTGGCTCGGAGAATTCAGAAACTGTGGAGAAGTCATGAAAAATGGATAATTCATGGATAATTCATGGACAATATTGTGGATGATTGAATGGACTATAGACTATTCACGAATAATGTCCTGTCCTGATCCTTTGGATTTTAAGATCTCAAGATATCTCAAGTAGCCAACACGATTGGTCATGAATCTAGTTGATAAGTAATGGATAAGTAATGGATAAGTAATGGATAATGCATCAAAAAGCCAATAATTCATAGATCATTAATGGATAATTCATATTTTTCATGGATTTTTATCATTCCATCGATGGTAAGAACAGCTGTCCATCCCGGGGATTCTCAATGGTGAATCATGACGTGGGAAAGCGCCAGCCAAACCACTCCCACTGATAGTGATCAACCATAGATCTATGGAGGATGGTGAAAACTTCACTGTCAACGGATTGGTTTTGTTGGGGAAAATCTTCACCGGAAACCATAGATTCCATAGATTTTCCCATGAAGATCATGGGACTTAAACCTGCAAATTTTCCCGTGAAAACCAATCCATTGACAATGATAATTCATGAAATGAGTGGAATATTACTGGAGAGGGATAGAGAAAATGGCCTGGACATGAATAGACTTTTTCAGACTCAATTGGACATTTAATTGGAGAATTATGGATATAGTAACCCACAAATAGATAGAAAAGTAAACCATCACTAGCCTCGTGAAATTTTGCTGTTCTATTCTTTTGGGGTTGCTGTAGGAGATTGGAGAACTACTACTGTAAACATACGAACAATCCCGGTACCCGGTACAATTCATGGTTTATAAAGTCCAAAGAGGTTGGTTTCCCAGTCCATGGAGGTACTCCCAAATCATCCATCTTAATAATTGATATGATTTCCCATTATAAACCATCTATTTTGGGGTACCCCCATTTACGAAAAAAAAAAACATATGACTCAGTGAAGAGTTGGAGACTTTTTTTTGGAACATCAACGGGGGGGATCCAGCCACTCCAAATGGAAACCAACCTGTAACATCGGGATAGTTCATGGTGTACGCTATCACCAACAATATGATAATAATAGATGATATATAATATAATGATAACAATAATAAACAATAATAATAACAATAATAATAATGCTAATAAATAACAACAATAGTAATAACAACAATAATAACAATGGTAATGCTAATATATAACAAACATAGTAATAACAACAATAATTACAATAACAGTAATAATATAATATAATAAATATATGTGAAACCCTCAATCGATCTGATAATTGATCATCATATCCGATAATTGTCTCTATTCAAATTAAATTGGTGGTATACCCCAACTTCAGACAGAGCATTTTTTAGATATAAAGTAAAATACACCATAATCCGACATGAATATATCATAGGAAAGTCATGTTGTGATGTTATAAGTGGGATACATATCAATGCAGGTGAATAGGATGTAGCCTTCTCCTACCAATACTCGTCTTCAATCCTAACTCTAGAGATCGATGTTATTTTTTAATGGAAACTTGGGATATCTTGGAACAGTGATACGTATTCCAAATTGGCAAAACAAACAACAACTTTATCAATGGCCATGTCAGGAACCTAGATTGAAGGTACCTACCAAAAAAAAAGGCCTATTGTTTAGGCCTATGTAAGGGGATATCCTCCATTTTAGGATCCTGAAATTTCCACTAACTTTATGAGTTTCCATCTTTTGGTGGTCTTCAACGAAAAATTTGACTTCGCAGAAGACTTTAAAAAAAAAACATCACGAAGAGCATACTCAGCCGTTTGCAGGTTTGCAGAGGCCTGCTTACGGATGGCGGGTGAAAATCGCCATCCTTGATTTTCTTTACATCCAACATCAAGTATCTCCCAGCTATATCCAGCTACAACGCAAATATCTCAGAAGATGTGTTTTTCCGACAAAAAACTCACCGCAATTTACCCGTTTTCATTCCCAGTTTTACCAAAAAACGTATCTAATCCACATGTAACTTGAGCTCGCCCCTGGCGAATGGCGAGCAATAGGATCCACCCCAAATTGACGCTGGTGTAAACCATAGGTGGGCTAGTTGGTGGTATACCTACCTCTGAAAAATGATGGAGTGGGTAACAGTTGGGATGATGAAATTCCCAACTGTTTCTGGACATTCTTCTAAAATTCCATGGTTCCAGTCACCACCAACCAGTGGGTTATAGTACCATTAGACATGATAGACCAACGCCATAGACACGGACGCTGAACTGGACAACCGGCGCCTGTCTGGATGTAGGAGAAATTGGTGCCGAAACCCGCCCACATGTCACAGTCCCAGTTGGCAGTCACTCCTGTCTTCGGAAGAACTGTCACAACGAAGGCACTGTCTGCGGGTGATCTTTAGGATCTGAAACTTCAACAAATTTTGGGGGTCAACAGTTTTGAACCATGTCCTTTTCTGATTCTCCATGGAAAACAAGCAGAACTTGCCCTGACTGTCCCAAAGAAAATTCATCATCTAAAATGGAGCAACGATTGGATCTGACAGCAATTTCATGGTCCGCCCATTTATGTGCAGCTATCCATGCGAAATTCCAGAGATCAAAGACACTGTGAATGATGTCGTGAAGATCCACCCAAGAACAACTGTGTATGCGTGTATGTGTATACGTATACAATTCTATGAATCATAATCAATTTAATGAATAGGCACAACCAGCTACAACCATTGCGCCATGCCTAGCCGCATCTGACCCATTCCAATCATGGATCATCAGTTCACCAACTGTTCAGGGCTCTACCATAGAGCGACAAAAGAAAGATACTGTCTGCGAAACTTTAAAACATGGAGTCAGAACTAGTGGCCCACCGACATGTCCACAGAAACTTGTCCTTCTCCCTCGTGCTTGAAAAAAACATTGCCATTGAACGTGTGGTTGGCAGTGGTGTAACGCCCCGTGGGAATCAATGGTGGTTCCAGGAAAATCCCTGCACATAGTGGTTTCAGGCTATGCAAATCACCATTGGTGATTGATTCCCTATGATTTAAAATATTTAAAGCATTGCTTTGTTTCGTGTCTATCTTTTTGGGTTTTACCTTAAACAGCGATAGTTTCCCTATAAGATGATGCTACATTGTACATCCCCACCTCACTCGCGCCTGGACCACACTGATATTGCTTAACCTGTGCAGACCAGATTTTACCCTGAGAAAATTGCTGTCATGGATGGATGGACATGACAACGCTAGTGTAACGAGAGACACCCTTAAATCTTCCTTGACGGACTAATGTCAAGTTATGTCAAGTTAGAATTTTCATAAAACCTATATAAAACCTATTAATAAAACCCAAAGTTCATCATACCCTCATAGATGCCAACCTATGCAACTACCTCCAGCAGAATTGATCCCTCGATGCCAACCTGATCACCGAATTCCAGCAGATTTCGTCATCACCAATGGCTGGATTCATTAATTCGGGCTGGTGATCTCTTGATCTCTGGACCTGGTTGACCTTGTTGACCGAGATAGGGAAGTTATTATTGTCTATTCGTCCGAAGTTGCCATTATACTTTATTTTGCAGAAAAAAACATGTATGTATGTATGTATGTATGTATCTATCTATCTATCTATCTATGTATCTATGTATCTATGTATCTATGTATCTATGTATCTATGTATCTATGTATCTATGTATCTATGTATCTATGTATC
>Ga0126342_10000837_pt1 | contig 38345 bp, 30 predicted proteins | sample Cyp1metagenome_FD_92528 | JGI IMG/M metagenome (GOLD analysis project Ga0126342, IMG submission 92528) | Coral microbial communities from Lord Howe Island, Old Settlement Bay, Australia - Cyphastrea 1 metagenome | ecosystem: Host-associated > Invertebrates > Cnidaria > Coral ...
AACCACCATATTACCACCATTAAACCACCGTATTATCCCATTAAACCACCATTAAACCACCATTAAACCACCATTAAACCACCATATTATCCCATTAAACCACCATTAAACCACCATTAAACCACCATATTATCCCATTAAACCACCATTAAACCATCATTAAACCGCCATTAAACCATCATTAAACCACCATATTATCCCCATATTATCCCCTTCTTATCCCTATTAAAAAAACCTGCCATGACTGGCGGCCACGTAACGGCGGCGATGATCAGGAAAGTGGTTGCCGACATGTCCCATGTCCTCGCGGCGGATCCCACTTTACCTTCGGCCGGCTGGAACCGTACGGCGGAGCCTTGGCGCCATAGAAATGGAGGGAAAATTCATCTATAGACTGGGTAAATTCTATGTGAAAAACCATGGTGAATTTGGTTTGTGGAAAATTCGATGGGTCAATTCTGATCTATCTGAAAACATGGTTAACTCTATGTTTTTTTCACATAGAGTGGGTAAATTCTATGGTTAATTCTATATGAAAGATTTCGATTGGGTTAATTGAAGATAGATGATTCTATTCTGTAACGACTTCACTGCGATCTAACTGGAATCATGGTTATAAGGGAAATCCTCCCAAAATGGCCTTATTATTTCAGGTTAGTGAAATATTATAATTTACCCAGATCTATAGATTGGGTTAATTGTAGATGGATTACTATGGGTGAATAAAAAAGATGGGGTTATATTGAATTCTATCAATTATTGATCGGGCTATTGAATATCTAGAAGATGGATTAATATGGGTGCAGAAAGAAGATTGGATATGAATCATGATGATTCACTTATCTATTCTAGAATATGAATTAATTGACATATTATTCAGAAAGAATATCCACAGAATAGAATAGATTGGTTAATTGTTCACATCCATCTACATCATAGCCAGCTAATGAAGCCAGAAATAATGGATATAAAATGGATTCACAAGCAAAGATGGTATTTCATAGGTTTTGTTTAGTTTTGAATCATCCGCTTCAATGGCTTGCTTTTTGTTTTTTTGACTGCTTTAGTGTAAGCAAACACACATGGAGAAAAGTTGTGAGTTTCAGCAGATTTTGCCACAAACTGTGGAGGTGATACAGCAAGGCAAAGAAGCTTCAGGTCTAAGACATGTCTAGATCTAAATTGACTGCGGAAACGGATCAGATTTGGACAGGTGTGTTCCTTGAAACATTGGGACAAAACACATTTCACTTTGACCACACAAACCGACTTTGGATGGTTTTACCATAAAGATATATTCAGGACCTGTGTCTTAGCGCAAATCTGATGCATGTTCACGAGCTTCTTATGGTACAGAAATCCGCTGAATCTTTTGTGGCTCCCTTTCATATTCCCTCCTGGTTTCCCGGTGAACGGTCGCAATTTGCCAGGGGTATCTGGCCCCGAAATGACCATATTTTTAGAGGTGGGAGTCTGGGACATCCTCCCAAAGCCATATTCTTTGGGGAGGTATAGCGTAGCCAGCGTAGCCACTTGTCAGACACCCAAATATCAAGTTGATTAATCACTATAAATCGCCATAAATCACTATGAATATCTATGAATCTCATGGTAATCGCTTTTTGAATCACCAAACATCACTATAAATCCCATGGCCCATGCTAGTCACTGTTAAAAACTCAAAAACACTATACTATAAATCATCACACAAAATCATCATAATTCCCGAGAAAACAAACACCACAAATCACCATAGATCACTATTATATAAGTCCCACACTGTAAAACCACTATATATAATAAAATCACTACAACATCACTATAACATCACCATAAATATCTATAAACCACTACAAAATCACTATATTCATTCAGCCCTTACGCTATCCCCAAAGGGGGTTTCTACGTCAGCTTTCAAGGTGGCTCGAGCCTTCAACAGCCTGGGTGCCATGTACGCCTCGGGTTGGGGCACCGAAAAAAGCAAGTGCCTTGGCTTCGGAACTTCGGAACGACTCGATGATGGAAAGTACGGATGGAAATTGGATGGAAAATGGATGGAAATTGGTTGAAGACTATTTACATTTCTAATGATAAATGATGGATAATGATGGTAAATCTGGGAAACTGGTAAAAAATATATGGAGATGATACATGACTTTTTATCTGATTATTCTTATGTTCGTTTAACATCTTTCTTTAGTCATGGATGGGTTTGTCTCATTGAGGGTAAAATCTGGGTAAATTTCATCACGACCGAACCCTGTTCTCCCGAACCCTGGAATCATGGTTTAGTTCATGGGAAATCATCCCCATTCATGGCCGAACTATTCAGGTTAGTGAAATATTATAATTTACACAGATTAAATGGACATGGGCAGCCAGTTGGAGCTATTTGGAGTTTCGCAACCATATGATAGACCACATCTTCAGTCAAAGCCATATTGTTCGTGTAATTCCAGGAGGATTAGGATTAGGTGTTGCGAAGCCAAGCCAGGTTGCAACATAAAATCACAGTCACAATAGGTCACAATCTTCGTTTGTCATTGAGATGGCAATGGCAACAACAAAAGTACCCGCTACTGTACCCCCACCAAAAAGGATGGAACAGTATTTTGATATACCATTACTGCTTGGTGGTGACTGGAACCATGGAATTTTATGACTTTCCATTCAGTTGGGAAGAATACATAATCCCAATTGACGTTCACTCCATGATTCTTCAGAGGGGTAGGGTGAAAAACCACCAACCAGATTATTATTAACCATCATTAACCATATATATAATAACCATATAGTAACCATTGTTAAACTGTTAGTTGGATTTTAGATTTTTATTTCTTTGGCGGTTGCTATAGCTGTATAATGGGGATTTTCCATTATAAACCAACCAGTTTGGGGTAATTACCCGAATTTATGGAAACCCCCAACTAGCCTTCAAGGTTCTTAAGACCTCTTCTTGGTGTACATGAACAGCTCCTGGCTCAAAACCTGCACTGCTGTTTCGTTGGGAGAGTAACAGCGGCAGAACCACATCGACCATGGCTTGGTTTGGATGGTTACTTCGATACTTTAATCTTTTGCTGTAAATGGATGTAAATGGGGTTACTGTATATATGACTTTTCACTGGTGATTCACATACTATGTGCTATTATACACTGTATATATATATACACACACCTATAAAACCAGTTGAGATGGAAAAAAACAGGATTGCCAAGATTCGCCATGACTTTGGATAAATCATGGCTAATCAGACCGAAGGATCTCCGCCTGTGATCTGCTGCTTCGCCGCGCCATGGTGGTCCAACGAAAAAAGAAGCGCCTGCCCAGCGTGGGAAGGACGCAGGGTAGGGAGTAGGATCAGCTGTGGAGCTAAACATAACATTGCATACATTAACATTTATGATATACATATATATATATACATAATATATAACATAGACAATATATAATATCAAAATTTACAATCTATTTGTGTATATATACATTCACACATATAACATCATACAACAAAGCAACATTAAATGAACTTCAATCATAAAACCACGGTTTTTGTCCGGAAACTGCGTCCTCTGCAACGGATGACGCCGGAACAGGATGAGTCGTGTGTTGACCTTCGGACAGCGTCGGCGTCCCAGGAGACGTCGGTGGTGGATCTGGAGATACCTTCAAATGGTGGGATGATGGGATATAATATATCTTCAATATTCTTCAATTATATGGTTACTGGTTGATAGTTTGGAACATTAATTTTATTTTTCTATATATTGGGAATAACCATCCCAACTGACGAGCATATTTTTCAGAGGGGTTGAAACCAGCAACCAGGTTAGATATGTCTTCAATTTATATATATATATACATATATTATCCCACCATGGCATATATGGTTAGATATCTTTCAATCGGGATATATATCTAAATGGTCGATCTTCAATGGGATACTATGGGGATGTGATACATGGGGGGTTCCTGAAATTGGAGTACCCCCAGTCATCATCCATTTGAGATTGGGATTTTCCCATGGAAATAAACCATCCAGCGATAAAGGGAAAGCCCCATTTCAGGAAAGCCCCAGTCATCTTCAATATTCTTCAATTATATGCTTAGATATATCTTCAATTTATATATATATATTATCCCATCATGGAATATATGTTTAGATATCTTTCAACCGGGATATATATCTAAATGATCGATCTTCAATGGGATACTATGGGGATGTGATATGGGGAGATATTCGGCATATGATGGGATTTTTTGTTTAAGGGACGGTCCAAAGTGCATGACATTGGACGGACTGCATCGTTGGCATAGATAACTAATACCCTAAACATCCCTTAACCAAGCACCAAAAGCAAAGTTCACAATTTTGAGGCTGTTCTGCACCATACCCAATTGGGCTTGATTAGGCATCCACATCGATCTCACTTGAAATCATATAGCGGGGTGCAATTCCAACAAGTGGGTGAGATTTCATTCTAGTTATAGGGGTCAACAAGAAAGGTCAAAATCCCATAGTTATACATACCCATTTGTGTACTGTGGCCTGCACCCCCAGGTATATAGCATGTCCAAAAAAAAATCATCCACTAACCACTAAGAACTTTCGGGGATCACATTCAGCAAGTCTCCAGCACCCTCATCCACCAAGCTAGTCATGCCGTAGATCTTCGGGTCAACCCACCAACGGTACCCATATTTATAGATTGGCCTCAAAAAGTCATATATTGATTGGCACAACAGTTTTATCAAGTGATTTTGACTGGTGGAAATGTGTAAGAAAACATCTGTAGATCCATCTGATCCATCATGTTTTTTCAGCCAAACCTCCAGTCTTCAGAGAAAGCCCATTGAAATCCCATGAAATCTCATGAAATCCCATGAAATCCCATGAAATGCGATTGAAGTCCCATTGAAATCCCATAAAATCCCATTGAAATCCCATGAAATCCCATTGAAATCCCATTGAAATCCCATTGAAATCCCATGAAGTCCCATTGAAATCCCATTGAAATCCCATGAAGTCCCATTGAAATCCCATTGAAACCCCATGAAATCCCATGAAATCCCATGAAGTCCCATTGAAATCCCATTGAAATCCCATTGAAATCCCATTGAAATCCCATTGAAATCCCATTGAAATCCTATTGAAATCCCATTGAAATCCCATTGAAATCCCATTGAAATCCCATGAAATCTCATGAAATCCCATGAAATCCCATTGAAATCCCATTGAAATCCCATTGAAATCCCATTGAAATCCCATGAAATCCCAGGAAATCTCATTGAAATCCCATGAAATCCCATTGAAATCCCATGAAATCGCATTGAAATCCCATTGAAATCGCATGAAATAACATGAAATCCCATTGAAATCCCATGAAATGCGATTGAAATCCCATGAAATCCCATGAAATCCCATGAAACCCCATGAAATCCCATTGAAATCCCATTGAAATCCCATTGAAGTCCCATTGAAATCCATTGAAATCCCATTGAAATCCCATTGAAATCCCATGAAATCCCAGGAAATCTCATTGAAATCCTATGAAATCCCATTAACATTCCACTAACATTCCATTCACATTCCGTTAAATACCATTCACATTCCATTACCCTCTGGTTATTGAACATAGCTGAGGTTGGCGTGAACGCCGTTGAGAGTGGCCATCCCAACGGGCATTGTTGCTCAAGTTCCCCCCCGATCGCTGCCCATCCCATTTTTTCCTTTCAACGGCTGAGTTGGGATCCGCATCAACTGACACAGAAAGTGTGCCTGGCCGCTGAAAAAGATGCAGTGGAGCCCGGCCGCTATGGCGATTCCCCGGCCACGGCTCCAGGAGCATCGTGGTGATGTTCCACGGGCTGAATGACAGCGCTGCCTGCTGTGCGGAGGGGGTTGCTAAGTCCTGGGCGCTGCCGGGGGTCTTGGTGGTGCCATGGAGGGGAAAAGTCGGGGAATGTTGTGGTTAAGAGTGGGTTAATGGTGGTTTAATGGTGGGTTAATGGATGTTAATGGTGGTTCAATAGTGATCAATGATGATTGATGGTGGTTTAATAGTGATCAATGATGATTGATGGTGATTAATAGTGATTAATACTTGTTTAGTAGTGGTTTAATAGTGATTAAGAGTGATTGATAGGGTTTAACACTGGTTTAAAGTGGTTGAATAGTGATTCACAGTGATTAACAGATGATTTGGGGATGGATCAACAAGTGGAATGATAGGTAGGAGGGGATTTTGGACTTTTTCTGCCGAAATCCACTAGAACTGGGTACCAACATAGCCATTCATTCCACAAATAGTGGCCGTGCCGGGGCGGGGCGGAAGCTTGGAAAAAGAGCACTAATTTTCTGGGAAATCAATGGCCCAAATAGGCGAAAAAATGCATTGCCAGTGCAATGCAGAATGAAAGATTGAGGTTGCGAGGTGCATCAATAAATGAGCAAATGGTTCTTGAAACGCCAATGAAGCGACATGAAACCAGTGACATGAAAGAACCAATGTATTAATGCATGAATGAATCGGTGAATGAGTGAGTGAGAGAATGAATGACTATATCAATGAACCCATGATGCGTGCATGAATGGATGAATCAATAACTTAATCAATGAATTAAGAAATCAATGGTTGAATCAGTGAATGAATCATGAGTCATTGTGCCATGAAGGAAGAAATCGAGGAATTATTGAATCAAGGATTTAATGAATCAATGAATGAGTATATGAGCGTGTCTGAAAATGGATGGATTAAAATTAAAATATATTAAAATGCTGTATACCACCGGTCAGGGCATTTTTTAACTGGAACAATAGTGATGAACCAGTGGATCTAGGGCGTACCCATTTTCAGACAAACCCATATCAGTGGGATAATGGGGGACTGACTGAATGGATGAAATGAATGAAATAATTGTTTTTTTTTATTAGTTTACTTCGTATGATCTCGACTAGGGCGTGTATCCCAACATGTATTCTGGCATTCTATCATACATTTTATCTGATAGACTATCTGACCATTTTTACGATTTTTCTCTGTTTTTCAAGGGAGATAACAATTTGGGTAATTTTTAATGAGTTAATTCAAGTTAATTCCGATATTTCATTAACCTGAAATGTTGGTCCATCTAGAGTCATATAACAATGATTCCCCCAAAACTAACCATGATTCCAGTGAGGTCACAGTGAGGTCACTATGTAATTGTCATATCCCCCATAAACATCCATGAACAACATGACATAACCCCAAACGTACCCGAGGTGGTTCCCCAGTCGCCGGACCGCAGCTTGTGGAGCGAGCGCTGCGATCCGGGCTACGACTGGTTGCGCCAGGAGGGGCGGCAGAACGTGAACGATGCGGCGGCCAACGTGAGGACGAGTGGGTTCCGGGGGGGATTTTGATCCCATTTTTTTGGGGCGATGGATGAAGAACAAATGGATGAACATGAAGAACAAGGTTATGCAAAGTGGTGCCCCCGAACGATAGTTAAGTTGGTGCACATAACTCCAATACTTATGGTTTATGGTACTTATAACTATAGTTAATGGGGCTTATAAACCAATTTATAACTAGGGGGCACCACAGTGTGGATATGGGGATTCAACCATCGTGAGTCAGGATGGGTTTTTCCGGATGTTATAGGTTCATTTTTTAATGGATCATTTGGGTCTCATAATGGGGTTCCAGTCACACCAACATGGACAAGAAATGATAAAGATATGACATATTCAATTCTCATGGTCGATCATATGGATTTGACTGATCGAAAAAATGAGAGAACATGGTTTTGGATAATGATCAATATGTGAAATCACCAAATAAATGATATTTCCATGCATTTCCACCGTACACATTCAGTGAGGTTTGGCTGTATATCCCATTAAATCCACTTTACATATCTGGTTGGTGGTTTGGAACATGAATTTTATTTTCCATTCAGTTGGGAAGTTCAGAATCCCAACTGACTTTGGCATATTTTTCAGAGGGGTAGGTCAACCACCAACCAGATATGTCATCGTGTCCTCCACTATATCTCTCCAACAGTTAGGCTTGGGAACATGATGGCCAACTCCCAGGGAACTTCAGCGTGTGGCCATGGCGCGCGTACGCCACGTCGAGAAATGGCTGCGAGCCTTGCTGAAGAAGCACAGCTTGAAGCCGAGGCGGTTCATGGGAAAGGTCGGTAATGTCAAGCGCCTGGATTAATAACCCCCTACTGTAGGCCGGCTGTTTGATTGGAAGGCTAGCATTTAAAGTATTTGATTATCACTATTTGGGGAGTACCCCCCTAGTTATCCTACTTAATAAGCAAATGGTGTATATGATGCTCCATGGTGCTGGAACAGTTTACGAAAACGGCCAAATGTCACGACTTGACTGGTGGGATATATTATCAAGCTTTGCTATGTCATAGCGTATAGCCTTCTTAGATGGTTGGAAGGATAGATGTGAGGATATGTCATGAAATGATTTGTTCGTGATTTTTTCCGTGAAATCAGCGTTGCTGTTGCGGGAACCAACTTTCAACCAGTAGATTGGATAATTAGACCTTGGTGAAATGCCAATTCTAAGTGGGACTTCTTTCGCTTAGATAGCGGTCTGATGAAAACCAACTACCCTCTGGTTATGTCAAAATAGCGAAAATGACCATAGAAACAGTTGCTTTACCCATTAAAATAATGGTGATTTTCCATGGTTATGTTAGTTTACCAGAGGGTATATCCCATTACATCCACATGTAAAAACATGTTAACGTATTATAGCCCCTTTGTTTCGCGGTAGAATCAGTAGGATTATCTACCGCTACCTTCCAACCATGATTATTGACTTATCCCCTTCATTGGCAGGTGAAAACTACATGTTTTCAGTTTAACTACCCAAATCCCCATTTGCAGGAATTTACCATTTTTTCCCATGAAGCAGTGAATTGTTTCTGTTGGTAATTGCTGCCAACTGGATGAAATATCTCCGTGTGGATAATATCTCTGAGACTGAATTATGTATTGTATTATATGAATAAAGATACATTTTATAAACTGTGCTGATTAATATAGATCAACTAACCCAGCGCTCATTGAAAATCATTTTTATTGGTATTGGTCCTGAAAATGATCTTCGAATCTTCGCTCTTCCAGGGCATAGAGGTAATTAGCAAAAATGTCAAACAACGTCCCAGCTGAAAAAGAACAACACCCCAGTTCTTGTGGTTTTTGCTTATCAGAAAAAAACTGTGTACAGTTTTGTTCACCCTTTAATGATCTTCAATGTTTGATCAGGCTTCATATTGTTTTATGATTTCCCCCAGTCCATCAATAATCAATATCTTCATCAGGATTCATCACTTCCCCCCAACAAAAAGACACATGCTTCCACGGACAAAAAAATGATCAGGGTTGACTTTTCCCCGGGATAATGTTGGGATAAGTATACCACATTGTCAACCATTTTCACAAAAATGTTGACAATATGGATGTAATCTCATGTAAACTCTGGGTAAATTATAACGACCTCACTGTTCTCCCTCACTGGAATCATGGTTAGTAAGGGAAATCATCCCCATTCATGGCCGAACTATTCAGGTTAGTGAAATTTTTTACCCAGATAAACTCATTTAAATAGATCCCAGTGATGAACTCTCATTTTTCCCAGTGATTTCATCCCTCGACATCCGAACAACGGCCAGGCATTTGATCCTCAGTGGCTTCTCCCAGGGCTCAATCCTCTGCGCCCTCTGCGCCTGTCGTTTGAACGCCAAAGGCGCGGTGATCTGCGGTGGTGTGACGGGGCAGCCCATCTATTCGGCCAAGGAGAAGGACGTGGACGTCATGGGATTGGGATGATGGGTGGGATTGGGGTAGGTGATGTACATGAAACGAAAAGACTGTTTTTTTAATGGAGTTTTATGTGTTATATATTGTAATTATAAATATATACATACATATATATATACTGAATTGATAATGAATCATGAGGATATAGTGGGATGTAGAACCTACTTATGGTGCACGTATTGACTGGGTCGCGGCCCAAATGCTACGGGACTCCAAGAAACTGTTGTGACCAAAGTTCCCGACTCTGGGGGAAGGAGTTTTTGTTATTTTAAACATTTTCTATTGTTGGGATGTTGGATAAATATGGATAGATATGAACATCATTTATTGGGGGATTTATGTGATTTACTGGTTGGTGGCTTCAAACATCAATTTTATTTTTCATAATATATTGGTCACAATACTCCCAACTGACTATTTTTCAGAGGGGTAGGTCAACCACCAACCAGATATTGTTGGGATTTTGCGTTTGTTTTGAGCAATTGTTGGGGTTTGAAACAAGAGCACTGCTGGATCGTTTTAAGATTTAAAGTAACACTGGGTCTTATGTTTCTAATGAATGCCATCAAAGAGAATTGGAATTAACCACTCAAACTGGCTGAACCGTTTTTTGAATTCTTTGTGTATGTTGGTATTTTTTGTATCATGATAGAAGTATCCCAATACAAACCCAAGGGTCCTGCACATTTAGGTACCCAATGGGACCCAAAATCGGGCGTGTCCCCATTTTTGGAATCCTGTTTTGATGGAGGATCAACCTCACCAGACGCTTCCCATCAGGCCCTCTTTAGATGGGAACTTTCGGGAAGTACTGGGGGCATGAACGCTAATTATGATAACAAGTTGATTGTCATCCAATCACATTCATATCTGATTGGTGGTTTGGAACATGAATTTTATTTTTCCCATCATATTGGGAATAATCATCCCAACTGACGAGCATATTTTTCAGAGGCCAACAACAATAACTATGAAATACTATGACACTATGATTGGACAAGCCTTAAGAGTTTTGCAACTGGACATCCGACAAGTTTTTTTTTTTTATCCAGAGCGCTTTTCATGTATTTTTTCACATTTAGGACATCGCCCAACACTTCGAAAATTCTTGATCCGCAAATCAGGACTATGTGGGTGGAGGTTGGATGAAGTGGGAGCAGTTGCTGCCAAGGACGGAGTAAGATCACAGCAGAGCCTAAATTGTTTGCGAACATTTCAAGTACGTTTGATGTTGCCCCAGTTCGTTTGCCAAGTTGGTTTATGAGAGGGTTATACAAGTCGGGGTTGTGGTTTAACAAAAATGAGATAGTTAAGCTTATAATCCAACTTATAGCAGGGTGGCATATTCTATGGTTGATTAGTATGTTGAAACTTCACATTTCGAAAAATCTTCCAAGTGCACTATGACCGGACCGCGGACCGCGGACCAGAAATGATGCAATGATGGAGGAAATACTCCGAAGTAGAAAGGGCAGCCTTTCTGACCTGGAAATTATATATATATATATGATATAATCATTTTGCCTATAATATAATCATTTTTGCTTGTATAATATAGCAATCATAGATAATCATGTATATAATATAATTAATCATTTTATAATATAATCATATCTATAATGTAAATCAGTGCTTTTTATATCCCGATTTTGGTTGATGTGTCGTGGCAGGAAGGTCGCCTCGACTCGTTTCTGCGCGGTGAATGGCACCTTAGATCCCTTCGTGCCGCGGCGAGCGGTCGAGAAGATGTTCCGTGGCATCGTTCAGTGGTCGAATGTGGTCGGTGTACAATGTGGTGTACCCTCTGGGCCAAGAAAAATGGTGGTGACATGGTGGTTAAATGGGTTTCTGTTTCGAAAAATGATGCTGACATACGGTTAAATGATTGATTGGAATTAACACTAAGGTTAGACAGTAGGATTCCCATGATGGTTACCCTCTGGTAAGCATACAAAAAACAATGGAAAATCAAAATCATTATGCTATTAATGGGTGAATCAACTATTTCTATGGCCATGGCTTCAATAGCAAACTGTTAGTTTACCAAAGGGTACCCTAGAACTACCTTTTTCGGGCCTAGGGTACACCTATGTATATGGATGACAATTCTGAAAATACATGGAACGGTATCCTAGAATTGGTCTGTCTCCAGAATGGTCAGAAAATAGTTGATAATTAGAGCATTTGGATCTTGGGGTAGGCTGTTTTCAGACAAACCCATCTATACCTATCTTGGAGTAGATAGAATATTAGGACATGTCGAAGAATGTTCACTAAACACGGGAATAGCTTTCAATTCTTCATATTCTATCCAGGATGACGAAATACTTGATGGTCTAACATATTGTTGATGTTCAACCATCTCTAGCATGATCCCCCCACGGCTGGGGATAAAAAACAAACTGAATCCCGAAGTGGCCTTAAAATCTGCTGATTTGCCGCTGAGCAACAAGATTTAGGCAACCAAGGCTAATATGGACCATTTTCGTGCAACCGGAAGAACCATTTCCACATGAAAAAACCACCAACTTGTCATGGGTGAAGACTGTTTACATCTTCCAAACAGCCGTTGTTCTTCACACTCCCCACATGCTGTGTGGAAAACTCCAAAGTCCAATGGATAATCACAATTTTCTTCACGTAAAAACATCTTGGGGTATACATTAGCCATCTATAGGATCCATGGTGCTGGTATATATATGCTACCCTCTGGTAAATTAACATAGACCCTGAAAATAGCCTAGTTTTAATGGAAACTAATCTTCCAACCCCGATGAATGCCAGGGTCTATGTTAATTTACCAGAGGGTAACATTGGGGGTATATTGATGGTAAATGTTATCATATATAGCAGCACCGTTAGGATCCGACATACCAGGGTTAGTCACCCCAGTTTCAGACACCGAAATGTTGATCAGTCCATTCTGCTACGATGATCAGTTGGATGTACTGTACTTAAGGTGGTGTCCCATTGTTTTTAGTTGGTGAACACAATAATAACTGGTTGGTGGTGCTTTGGAACCATGGAATTTTATATAATTTTATGACTTTCCATTCAGTTGGGATCTTTGTCATCATCCCAACTGACGAACTCATATTTTTCAGAGGGGTAGGTCAACCACCAACCAGATTTAACTGTTGGGGTTATGCTAACAACCGTCATTTCGGGGTAACATCTTGAAATCATCAACCGACCATCATCGCCTCTGTTAGAAATTTGCATTTTCGTTGGTGAAAATGCCAAACGTTGGACCGTACTAATATCCGTACTATGCAGTTATGGCATGTTATGGCCATTTATTAGTTATAACTGGTTATTTCAGTGGGATAAAACACATGTTATTTCATGTTATTTCTATGGGGTGACATATCTAAGTACTTATAACTGGTATAACTCGGGCCATAACTATGGAGAGTTGAATCCTTCATTTTAGCAAACAAAAACCTCCATAGACCCGTGTTAGTTTCATGCTTCGTTTCCATTATCCCATCCCATCATGCTGATTGGTCAATGGCTATCATACTGTATGTTTTTTTTTTTTAGGACATCCCGAAATCATCCGACATCCCCAATCAACCAGTTGGTAAAACCACCCATTAGCATCATTTTCGCATAATCTCCAATAAGAATCAAGAACCCAGGTACTATGTGGTAAACCCAATAATATCTGGTTAGTGGTTTGGAACATGAATTTTATTTTTCCATTCAGTTGGGATTTTTTTCATCATCCCAACTGACGAACTCAAATTTTTCAGAGGGGTTGGTATACCACCAACCAGATGTGGTAGACCCAATAATCAATGGGAATTTCAGGATCCTAAAATGGAGGTACTGTACCATATAAAGCCATATTTTGTGGGTATATTCCCATTGAAATAATAAATTCTATTGCTGCCCCAGCGACCTCAGAGGTTGAAGGACTACGACACGCAGTGGCATTGGGACACTGGCGTGGGACATGACTTTCCATCCAGATGGTGCGGAATTTTGGGCCATGCAGCCATGGTTGGTGAGTGAAGCGGTTAGTGTAGAAAACAAAAAACGGAGTTCACTAGCAAAAATACTCCAAAATCAGGTTTTATATGGTTTTTGACTGAGTTTAGTTAACTAGCAACTAAATCAGTTTTCTAATGGGTTTTCATCAACAACCATAAGTGGATGGAGTTAGTTAAGTGATTGGAAGAACGGAGCGATAAGCCATGAAATATACAAAAAATGTGTGGGGAGTTACCAATTGTCAGTCTAACTCCATGCCCATAAGACTGGATATCTTTGCAGGTTTGAAAGATCTGAAAAAAACAGCTTGGGTTTGCTTATGATGGGAATGTTGAAACGTGCGAAATTCGATGCTTCAGCGCTTCCCCCTTCCTTTTGATGCTAGAGACCATTCTACTACCGTCCCCGTGAGGTACAAAATCGCTGCCAACTGGATGAAGACCGTGTTACCCGCATAAGGCTGTGATCACAACACGTGATCACCGACATGCGCAGTCCATTCAAAGGTTCAAAAAAAACTCCGGCAGCTCCATGGGGCGGAAGTTGCCAGACAGGAAAGGTTCAGAATAGGGGAAATCATAGGTCTTTCATCTCAAAATCTTTGTTGGGAAGATAGTTCAGTTCCAGGTGAAACTGACAATTCATGGAGGATTGGAGTGACTTTGATGAATCCCCTGACCTGAGAGTCACCCAAGAAGCACAAGATGCCTGCATATTATCCTTGGCAGGCCTGTTTTATCATCCCATGAATTATCAAATAAGCAATTAATCAAATAATATGAACATGTTAATCCTTTGATTTTCTGATGATATCATGGTTGGTTGTTAAATCCCAAAAACTGGTGCAGCATCTTTGTTTTTGCTGGTTCAATCCTCATCCTTTGGTGGTGTTTCTTCAATCAACTCAGCCTTTGGTTATTTAACCTAGCGATGGAAGCGATGGCCAATGAAAGTACATGATTTACGATGATTATATAAACATATATAAACTTAAACTTGTTGAACAATGTGATTTTCCATGGCAAACCGTTAAATAACCAGAGGGTAAGTTGATGTAAACAAGAAATTGACAATCACCAGTTTTAATAGGTAAATCATCATAAAAAAATGAACTAAATTGGCAAGTTTCCCATTCGCAAACTGCCAAACAACCAGAGGGTACACTCCAATTATGCATAATTCGTCCATTATTGTTGGTTATTTGTTGCTATGTTCCATTAACCATTGATTAATAACAATAATAATGACAATAATAATAATAATAGTAAATACATGTCATGATTATTCATGATTATTCTATGTTCCCAACCAAATCTTAACTGTTAGATAGCCAGAGGATATAGCCATATTTTTTTCCTGCATAAATCCCCAACCATTTTTTGGCTCAACCGAGGCATAGGGCAGTGGAGTATTTGGAGCAGGTGGGGCCTGAGTTTTTCGATATTTCCACCAAACTCCGGGTTATAGTTATAAAGTGGGGCCCCCAAAAGATAGCGTTCAGTTGGTGTATAACTCCAACAAACCATGGTTTATGGTACGCAAATAACTATAGTATTCATGGGGTTTATAAAGCAATTTATAACTAGGGGGCACCACACTGTATAAATCAATAAATCAACTTAGCTAAGGTGAACGCACATAGATATGAACATCTATGGTGAAACCCATGGAAAATGATCTACAATTGGTGGCTTTCAATATCTGTGTTGGTTTTCGGGAGAGCCATCAAGACTGGTTGGAGGGAACATAGATCTTTCACACTGGTTGATTGTGTCGGTCACATTGCCTCTGTTTTGAGCACTGTAGTGTTTGGACTTATCTCCCCATGCTGTTCATCCCCATTCATATATATATATCAGGGGCATGGTCCTAGGCTGTCCTAGGCTGTCCTAGGCTGTTATCTTTCCGATGTCTATCATCCCATCCCCCTAATATTAAACATCACCTAAATGGTCGCAGAGATGTGTAAATCTCCTATTGTTTTTGGGGGATGGGATGATTGTGGCTGTTTTTTCAGCAGTATTTGTATTGCAGTGCTGGCGCTGATGGGATATCCACTGGAATTTGGGACCAACCCAGTGGTACTTCCCAACAAAATTCAAGAGTCGGGCTAAAATCTGGTGATTCGATCAATACCCAACCATTTTTTTGGGGGGCTGGATAGCTAGTTCTCCTATGTTTCCCCATTTCTTTTTGGGGGACGAGACGATCCAAAAAATGGAACATCGAACTGCAGCCACGGTACCCAGGCGGCAGCCCTGGGTCATCCCCATGCGGCCCGGAATTTGAAGAGTTTGGGGGCTGCTAAGGAAGAGGAGCCGGGCATAGAATCATGGTCCACGGGTCATGATTTACCATGGAGAATGGAGACTTACCATTGGAAAAATGGTGGATTAATATGGATTAATGGGATATAATGATGATGATTTATAGATATTTATGACTAAGCCCGATAATAAACCCAAAACATGTTTGATTTCTTGATTCCTGGGTTCTCAAAGGTGTGAACGCAATGATTTTGCCAGAAATGGTATGAAAAAGAGGATCAGTGAGGATCACGACTGATATATTAGACTCACCTCAGTCAAGCCCCAAACTATGCTGCGCATCGCTGCGCGCAGATCCCAGTGATACAAGATCTCAAAAATTGGCTATGGATCAATACCTATTAATACCATTTTTAGTGGGTTATTCACATCCATTTTATCCCAGCTATTTTGATGTGAACAGAAGGGGTACTATTGGTTTTGACACACTGCCAATTCAAAACAACCCTTTATTGCCAATCATTCGGGGGTTTTCGGATCTCATGATTATCATGATTCTTCCAGACCCATGGCAACCCCATCAGATCATCGTGATTCAGCCTGCCTGTGGAGAAACTACTTCCGGATTTGACTTGAGAACTGGACACTCCTGTTTGGCTGCTTAAAATATGTAAAAATCATGGATTCCTACAGTCGCTGTATGGGTTCCTGTAGATGTTAAGACTTAGCTGACGACCGCAGGAGCTTTAGCAGCCGTCGACGCGCGGCGTCAAGCCGCGGAATGCGGGCGGAAAAGGAATGTTCGCATGGGCGAATTTGATAGCGACTGCACTGCCCAAGTCACAGAACATTCGAAATGATGGTTGGGATTTACCAATCTCCCAGAAATTGTTGGGATTTACCAATCTCCCAGAAATTTGACATCATTTGACCCTGAAAATTCGCCATAGAAATTTCGAGCTTTGTTTCAGCAACTTGACCCAGCCACCAGCGACTGGAACTGCCCATCCTTCTGGATGATCCTGTAGGATCCTGGGAGGTCGGTCAAGACCTTTAATGTGGGTAAAAAACAATGTCATAAGTAAACCATTGCCAGGAAGTCATGGGTGGTAAAAATGGCATTGTTTTACCCACATCATTATCATATTTGTATATATATATATGTATAATATAATATTAATATATATCAAGTTTATTATCACTAAAATTCACTATAAATCTCTATAGATTTACATGTTTCGGTAACTCCATGGCCTGATGATGGATTGTGTTGCATCGTCAGGCCCCAAAGTTCTCTGCGAAGAGAGCTTTTTTGCGGGAAGAGTTGATGCAAGCTGCCTTGAGTGATGAAGAGGTCGGGGACATTCCTGGTTTCACACAGCTAGCTGTATGGAATTTTCATGAAATGTCTCAAGTTTACCCACGTTTCACCATGGAAATTAATGCCCGGACATTATTGGGTAAACTTGTTCCCATCCATGGTTTACCTATTTTTTTTTGATATTTATCATATTTTTCTTGGAAATGATTGGGTAAATTCACACTTGGAAATTACAGTTATGGCTCGAAATACCAGTTATAAGTACTAACAAGTCATTCCATTTATAAAATGTATAATCCCATTGAAATAACCAGTTGTAACTAATAGCCATGGCCATAACTGTATTGGGTAAAACATGGTAAAACTTGGTGGGTAAAACCATGGGAAAGCCATCTAATTTCACATGAGAAGTGTTCAAACACCTTGTGTTGGTTGATGCATACAGGGAGTTGCACTACCCAACATGTTGTGGTCAGCCAAGGAGTATTCAATATTATGCATAAAGTATGATTAAACCTCACTGCCTTATAACTTATAACCCCAATCCCCATGGTTATGGTTATATTAGTTACCCCATGGTTATTGAACATAGCTATGGAAAATCACCATTTTTGGAACATACCGGTAAATCATAAATATAAATGGACCATTTTCCATGGCTATATCAAATCACCAGCTGGGTACATTGTGTGAGATTCCCCTGTCCCCAGGCACTACGCATCGCCTGTGACAGTGATTTGACCGCCACGCAGAATGCGGCGCAACGTCGCGGGTCCCGGACATGATCCCGGAGATCCCAGCTCCGTCGACGTGTTGGTTGAGCGGTTGACGAGGGCTTATGGTAGATACCAAGTGGGGCCCCCGTTTACGATAGCGAAGTTCATTTATAACTTCAATTTCACTATGGTTTATGATACCACAATAACATCTTATAACATCTTGTAACTATAGTTATATAATGGGGTTTATAATCCATCTCACAACTGGGGGCCACATTGTAGATATATTTGATTATATTTGGTGTCATTTATCTTTTGTTGGGTTTATCAACCAACTACAACCAACTGGGAGGCACCATCTAGTTGATATCTTCCGCTAGTTGTCCAATTTTTCTCATGGTATTTGCCGCAAACCGCAGGATAGGCATTAGTGAGAAACCCCCGGGGCCCTGACGAATGGGAATCCAGTCAGATCAGGGTCGATTCCCGAAACAAGAACTAGGCTTGTCTGAAAAATTAGGGGTAAAAACCATGTAAAAACCCTATTCCGTCCTTTGGTTTATCATCATTTTCCCAATGATTTCCTAGCCGTTTCTGGAGGTCAATGCCTCATTTCTAAAGCCAAATACTGCTCAGTTGAAACCGTTCTACATGGACATCCCACACAAAATGTGACCCCGGGATACCCTCAGTAACATCCACCAGATGAATGGACATATAAGCGCCGGCTTATATCGTATCTAATATGTTTTTTTTTTATTGTTTAATAGATATAATATACGTATATATTATATATATATGCATGGCATTGGATGGCTTGTTTATGCTAGGTTATACCCAGTCTAGTTTCATGTTTCATCTGGAATTGATATGCATATACACAATATATTATATAAGTGTATATATAATATATATATATATAATATGTACAGATATCTATATCTCTATTTATATATATATACAGAATTACATACTATATTGGTAGGTGAATACCATAAAACATCATGGCCGAATCCTCCCTTTCTTTTACGTTTTTTTTGTTCGGCTAAAAGGTGCGAAGATCAACAAGTTGGCCGCGGACCTGGCGAAGCTGCTGAAGCCCACCGCCGCCTCATCGGTGCCTGGGAACGAGAGGATTTTCATGGGATTTACCCTCTGGTAATTTGTTACATAGCTATTGAAAATCACCATTTTTAGTGGATTTTCCCATTGAAAATGATGATTTATAGTGGATCTTCCCATTGAAAATGGTGGATCTTTCCATAGTTTTTTGTATGTTTACCAGAGGAAACCCATGGGTTGTTGAATGGCTTTCTGTTGCCATTCATTGGGGAATTATAGTACCCATATATAGCCATAATATATATATATGGAAGTGTGTCAAAACCTTGTACCCCTGTAGTTCACATCAAAATAGCTGGGATTTATGGATGTGAATAACCCACTAAAAATGGTATTAATTTAATAGGTATTGATCCATACCCATATATATATATCTGGTTGGTGGTTTGGAACATGGCTTTTATTTTCCATGATAATTATATGGGATGTCATCCTTCCCATTGACTAATATTTTTCAAGATTGTTAAAACCACCAACCAGATTATAAATGGAGGTTTTAGTGGGAAAATCATCGAACTAAATGGGCAATTTTCCAGTTCGCTATGTTAAATTACCAGAGGGTAATGGAATATGAATGGTATTTAACAGAATGTGAATGGAATGTTAGTGGAATGTTTTGTTGGGATTTCATGGGATTTCACCGGATTCCAATGGGATTTTGAATGGGATTTTTGGGATTTCACCGGATTCCAATGGGATTTTGAATGGGATTTTTGATGGGGGTTCAGTGGGTATACCGGTGTCCTCAAACGTGGCTGGAAAATTATGGAACTGATTGGTGAATTGTCCAGAAAAAAACACGTTTGATTGCCGAAGGGTAACTCTCCCAAAAGGGCCAAACTTTTTCATTCGAATAGGGATTTGTTTGGAAGAACGTGAGGGCGAAAGGGGGGCATGTTTCTTTTTTTTATGGGAGAGTTTTAGCCAGCAAGCAGCAAGGTTGATGGGGGTCAAAGCGGATTTGATCCAGCAACATGGAGTGAATTTGAAGAAGTTGGGATTTATTGATTGACCCTTCACCCATTTAACATAAATCCTGAATGACCCTGAAAATTGCCAGTTCTTCGTGGAAACATACATAATATAAGGCCCCTATAAATATTCATTGCAGGGTCTATGAAAAATTTACCAGAGGGATCAGAGGTCCAGAGGGTATTCCAATCACTACAATGTGAGGCCCCCCAGTTATAAGTTGGTTTATAAGCCCCAGTAACTATAGTTATAAGTACCATAAACCATAGTTATTGGAGTTATACACCAACTGAACGCTATCGTTTGGGGGCCCCACATTGTAACAGAGATTTTTTGTTTACCAAACTCTGGGATTTCAGCTCAAAATTGGGAGGACAATCCATGAGGGATTAGAAAACAGCTGGTCAAGGGGAGGTGAGCAGTTCCTACCCAGCTTAAAAAACAAAGTCTTCGTTGAATTGGTTTAAGTGAAAACCTACAGGAAACCCCAGGGAAAGCCATGGTTTCCGGTGAAGATTTTCCCAACAAAACACCAATCCCTTGATCATTACTTCCATAGAAATATGGGTACTAGAGCATACAATGTTTCTTAAATGACCGTACACATAATTTGATCCCTGGGCCCTGATATATTGGACCCACAACCAGCAACCAAGCATCTTTGGGAAATTGTTTGGGAAGCGTGGAGATTTCGGGCGATAACAATACAAAAAGATACAAAAAGGGTATCCATGTGGCCACCTTTGCTTAGGGGTTGTTGATTTTCGCCGGCTCTTGACTTTCATGGCACCTCATCTTGCCCAATGTTTTGGTAGTGCTTTCAAGTACCGACGCTGCAGTCATCCGTGAGTGACTGTGCTTTGGTGAAAGTGAAGGGGCAGCTGGAGAGGTTCACTGCCGAAGAGGCATCCATTGACAACTGAAGCAGTGAACCAAGGCGGTCCCAAGAGGAAAAAGGATGAGTTGGTGGAGGTGATTATGTTTGCCGTGGCAGCAGACTCAAAAGGGCAAAATCCGCAGCAGGAGATGCGCGACCACCGAAAAAACGATGGGCCATGTCCTAGAGCAGCTCAGCTTAAGTAATCCCCTCGTAAAAGTAAACATCCCCTAATTGTTCCAAATATGTGTCAATCGCCATCGTTTCTACAAGGTATTGGTTTGCATAGATGGGACCCCCAGTCGTCATCCATTTCAAAGCATTTCAATGGGTTTCTCCATCATAAACAATCCAGCTCTTGAAGTATTCCCACGCCGATGGAACCCCCCAACTGATCAAAGGGAATTTCACTGTACCATATAAAGCAATTTTGGATGGTTTGGGGGTATCCCCATGACTTTGGACGCCTTCAAACGGCCAGTGAACTGAGGAAGACCTTCATCCTGGTTACTTGAACTTGGAGAAGACCGAGGCTGCCAGGAGCCTCAATTTTTACGAAGAAAGACCTGGGGTGCGACAATAACAAGGAATGGAGTCATTAGTTAATAGTCATTCATAGTGATTAAATAGTGATTGAATAGTGATTCGTAGTGATTAGATAGTGATGTAATGGGATTAATACTGGGTCAACCTTGCTTAGATACTAACTGGCACGTTAATCTTTTGCTATCAATGGTAAAATGTACTAACCAGCTACAAATTAGGTGCTTTTTTGGCAGGTATCTAAGATTCACCATGTATATGTGAACTATCAAAGATACCTTGGTTGCCTTGGTCGGTCATGACATGGGAATTATACGACTTGGGTTATTAGTGGGGCTTATGAACTAATCCATATGAATGGGAGACCTCTCAACCAAGTATAATGAGATGGGATAGGGCTATTTTTTTATGGCTTATGTGATATGTGCCAGTTTCACAAGTATCATCTTGGTTGCCCTTGGCAATTTGTGTTGCCCCCTGAACTTAGTTCGACATTTCAAGAAAAAAAGAATCCCCGCTACATCCTTGCTGCATCATGACCCCGACTGGCTCAAAAAATGTCTTCAGGGACTTGCAACTAGGAAACGAGACTAATGATAAACCGATGATTGTTCATGATACTATTTTCCACTCACATGTTTCATCAGTCATATGTTAAATTTGTTACTCATTGCATTTCTATTCTTCTTGTCTTGTCACATGTGACATGTGTGTTAAATTGTTAGTATTTGCTTACGTCCCAGACTCTTTGTTAGTCGATTAGATAAATCATAATTCATACTGTATGACATCATATTAAACCACATTGCATCATATGTATACATAATCTAAGTTCATAAACAAGTTTCATTAATCATTAATCACATTACATCATATGTATACATAATCTAAGCTCATAAACAAAATTCATTCATTCAAAACAAAAGGCACCATGAATAATGGGATTATTAACCATTATTAATCATTATTAACCATTATTAACCAAGGTTAACTCATGTTAAATCCCCAGGCTTCCTGGTTTGGCAAAGATATAAACTCCGCACCGGCTTACCCAGGTCCTCTCGGAATTCTGCAAGGTGCCAGTGCTTGGGGTGCTTGCGACGTGTTCAAAAAAGTGGATGAGTTTGAGAATTCTCCAGTTGCAAGTTGGTTTATAAGACAAAGTAAGTATGGATATATCATGATATATCTACCTTATTTTTTGGAATTATACACGTAAACCAACTTAGCTAATGAACTTGGGCACCACCTTGTATAAATGTGGAGAGGTGTGGTTCCAACTTTTGGACAGGACCTGACATGCGTTGAAGGCTTGGAGCAAGCCAAACCGGTTGCTTGTTCTTCAAGGGTAAGATTTCTGTCTGAGATATTTTTTGTGATTTGTTCAAAGCAACTTGTGCGATTTCGACAGAATGGACAGTTTGCAAATTCAATGCATCAGACGGCCTATTCTACATCTCTTGGAGGTTCTTCTTTTGTGCTCCCTGTTGTGGGAGAGAGTGCACTTTCCATTGGACTCACTGATGATTTTCCGTCTAACATATTCTAAAGTCGACTTATCAACATGATTTCAGAACATGTTTTTTTTCCTCGGAATTTCCCACTTTTCGCTCCACTTCCCCGGAGTTTTCTGTTTTTCTGTCCGCCAGGTGTTGAGTCAGGTTCAGCGCGAAGCTGATGTGGCATTGATCCTGAAGCTGAAGTGTGCCAGGCGCGGGGACGGCGTGGTTTTTGGTGGCAAAAATCGGAGTCGCTTTGCTCCACTGCAAAAGTGGAGTGGCCGCCGGCTTTTATGTTTCTGTTTAATGTACTGTACAATATTGTATAAGTATGTATTAGTATATGTTCAAACATGTACTTGTTTATTATTTCTTGAACTGCTAAGGTTGTTTTCCTGATGATTTTCTTCTAACGTCCTAATATCCGAAGTGAGAATTGGCCGATGTTCCTGAGATTTGTTTGTTATGAACCCTGGTGGTTCGACGTTGTGTTCGCTTCATTGAGTGTTGCTAGCAAGATGCTCTTTTGTTCGAACCCCACAACGTTTGGATGGTAAAGTAATTTAGTCATCAGCTATTTTAATTTATTATGACATTACTAGTTGATACTAGTTGTGGATAAGTTGTGGATAATGAACCCAAGATTTTTCTATGTCTAAACCTTTTGGATTTGGACAATTTTTACGGTAAACCCAAAGCGACCGTGTAAGCCCCCCAAATGTTGATCGTTGCCGACCAGCCGTTTTTGTGCTGGTCGGTTCAACCCAGCGACCCTCCAGTCTACCCTCTGGTAAACTAACATAGCTATGGAAAATCACCATGTTTAATGGGTAAATCAACTATAAATGGCCATTTTCAATAGCAAACTGTTAGTTTACCAGAGGGTAAATGGCCCTATTTGTTGATTCGACATCTCGACTTCGTTGTTCAAATTCCATTTTTGTTGGGTCATTTATCGACAAAACCATCAAAATAGCCACTTATAAGTGGAACTGCACCCCCAAGCAGTTTCTGCCCAAAACAAATGTGTCCCTCCTTTGCATCCAGGATGGTTGTGGACATCTGTTGCTATGTCAAGGATTCCATCGCGAATCTGGACATGTCCGGCTGCCCAGGATTTTTCTTCAGAGTTGCCAGGGGGTCAGTCAGCACAAGGTGGAGGAATAAACCCTGTTTGGCTGTTGGTTTTATGTCCTTTTCCACGAATTTCATCCATGTCTCAAATTACGGTGTCTTCGGGTTTCGATGTTTGGTTTTCTCACATCTTCACGCACTCTTCACACATTCTCACAGACTTGGTTAAAGGATGTAAAGGGAACATCATATACAGGAACAACATAACCCCTAGAATTGCAGTTATGGCCCAAAATTGTACCAGTTATAAGTACTAACACGTACTAACCAACCACCATTTGTGATATTTGTGGAATCATCCCATAGAAATAACCAATTAGTTCACGAATAGCCATGGCCGTAACCCTTTTGACATTCTCACAACCTTAGCCTGGCTGTTCAGCGTCATGAGGTCGGGCGACAAGGCTCCCTTAGTGGCTTGGAAACAGACGCTCGGCGGCTTCGGTGTCCTCAAACGTGGCTGCAAAATCCCCTATGAATTAATAGCAATTACCGGTAGTGGAGGTTTGTTCATGGGAAAAGCATGGGAAAATCATGGGAAGCTATGGGAAATCTCCTAGATTAGCGGAGGTTTTTTTCATGGGAAAAGCATCTATAAAAGGGTGGATTTTCCAGCCCAAGCCATGTTTGACGACTGGTAAATAGATCCAGTCCCCAGTACCCATGGTTTCAAGTCAGACATTTAACGTGATTCTGGGGAGACGGGATTATATTGGAAACTTGGAAACCATGATATTTTTTTTAGTCAATTGATGGGAATATTAGATGGGGAATATGATAGCTATTAGATGGGGAATATCAATAATTAACTAGGATTTATATGGATTTATCGTAGATTGGTAGATATATGATATCTGGTTGGTGGTTTGGAACATGACTTTTGTTTCTTTTCCCCAGTTGGGATGATGATCCAATCAGACGAACTCATATTCATATTTTTCAGGGGGGTAGGGCTCAACCACCATTTAGAATAGTATGATGATTGACTACGATGACAGTAATAGATGGAAACACATCATAGCAGTAGTAGATGACAGTAATGATAATAATCATAGTCAATCATCATAATTAATGATCATCATAGTCAATCATATATTGGAAACACTGATAATTAATAGTATGATGATTGACTATGATGGCAGCAATAGAAGTATTTATTGATGACAATAACAATGATGATCATTACGTTTTTTTTTCTCAACATCCCGATCTAGTCTATTCTTTTCTTTTCTGGATTGTCACGAAGGGTTCCAGGCATAAATACAAGAATGGCAAGAAATCGTCATATGGTATGTATGTTCTTGTTTGAAGCTGGACCAGTGTATATAGTTCCAGTTGTCCGCAATTTATTAACTGTATGTCTGGATATGTTTACATATTTGCACATTTTGTAGATATGTGGCAAATGTCGTTCAACAAACATGAGGTGATATCAAGTTATATCCCTACTCTTACTCTCTATGCTCCAACGTTCTTGTTTTGTTTGTTTTTGTTCCCTCAGTTTTCTATCGTTTTCCCTACCACTGAATACAACCCTCACAACCCCAATTCTTTGAACTATCTCCATGATCTGCCTCTTACATAGTGAAACACAACATGTTTTCATCATTTTCCCATATTTTGTTTTGACCTGAAACCATAGTAATCATCTCCAAGGGGACAAAACCACAAAATATTGCCAACTACATATATGTTATATGTATATATACATGTAACTATATATGTATATATATATATATTTACACATATAATATATATAATATATAATATTATATATATACATACATATACATATACATATATAATATATATATAATATACAATTATAAATATCTACGTATGAAGCATGGACTTTAGCTCACATATCCCAACTATATTCCAATGACCCCAGGAACTGCAACGTCATGCTGGGCGCCCTAAAGTGGCTGGGTCTGCTCTGCAAGAGTCGCATGGCCCGGCTGGTGCTGCTGCTGACGGGCCGCGTGGTGTTGCTGGCGGATGTGGCTACAGCCTATCTGGAGAGGGGGGTCTGGGTGAAGTGGTCAGAACGACCTCACTGCGACCTCACTGGAAACCATAGTTAGTAAGGGAAATCATCCCCAATTGGCCTTAATTTAGGTTAGTGAAATATATTATAATTTACCCAGGTATATATATATATACAATTTTGTGTATATAATAATAATGATAAGACTGTAATTATTATTGTTATTATTATTACTATATATATACACATCTGATTGTGGCTTGGTTACCTTGTTGTCATGAATATCTAAATATTGTACTAGTGCATAAGTATATATTGACCAAGGTAATTCAAAACATTTCTGTTATACTTACCTTGACATGACATATATATATATGGGATTATTTGGTGCTTTTCACCAAACACTAATGTTATATAGATGGGATTCTAAGTGTGCCACGTGCGAAATCGAACGATACCCGGCCTGGATCACCATTTTCATGGGCCATGGCTTCCAGAGCTATCTTAAATGACCAGATGGAAAATAAGCAGACGGTAATTATACATACATACACATATATATATATAAATACATAAATATCCTGGAGTAGATAGAATTCAGAATACCGCATGTTCAAAGGAATTCCTTATTTTTGTGTCCTTTTTTTGTGAAATGTCCATCCTCTATACCTACTCCAGGATAAACTCAGGATTTTGGGAGGTGGCTGCCATCTTGCTTGGGAGGTGCAGTTGGGATTACTAATGGATATAACCATGCTGATCAGCTACATCACTTGGGATATCAAATGATATTAAACCCCATCATTACAACTACATCACCACTTGTACTAGAACTGCACCCCCAAGTAATTTTATTTGTTTTTTTGATGTGTCCGCTTGTTTTTTTTTTTTTCGCAAGTATGTTCTGACACCTGATTATACCATAAGATATGTCACCATTATACCATATTGCGTTCAATGTTTCGAAGTTCAGCATATGATAAATCTCTGACTCTGATGACTAGCAACTTTTTTCTCTAAGCATCCAGAGCTTCCTGCAATATGTGGATGCCAATCCAAAAAGAGTCCCATGTATAATCCATCGTCACTTGCAGTAGTCCAAAAAAAAACTCAAATTGGAGCCAAAACCTACCTTGTTGGATAGTAATTTTCTTCTAATGTCTTGCATCTCTGTATATTCGCTGTTTTTATACCCCCAATAGGCCCAATACCTGCCCGAAGCTCCAGTCCGCTGGGTCATTGGTGGTGATCTCAGGGAGATGGTCGTGTATGTCACTGTGAAAGATTTACATAGCGATATTTTTTCGTGATTCAATGGGATTTATCATGATTTAATGGGACTTTATATGGGACTTTATATGGGATATGAATGGGATAGATACCCTCTGGTAATGACTGTTACAGTTCGCTATTGAACATAAGGATGCTGGTTTTCTACAGCTATGTTAGTTTACCAGAGGGTACACTATGTGCATGCCCTCATTTTAGATATGGGTATGGATCAATACCTATGAAAATACCATTTTTAGGGGAATGAACATCCATTTTAACCCAGCTATTTTGGGGTTCACTAGGTACCAGGGTTTTGACCCATCCCCATATAATGATAATTAAGTGAGATTCTTTCACAGTGACATTGTATGGCACTGTTAAAGAGTCAAGCATCGTATCCCATGATCATTATCGCCTCGTCCTCCAGTGTAAGATAGGGCCCACCAACCCTGAAATCATAAGGTAAGATTACGCTAGCTGTCTATCTCATAGGTACCTGCAAGATTAGGACCATATATTTTTTCTTTATATATGTGTGTATATATTTATATATGTTATATTTCTCAACTTCAACTACAATTTCAATCATAGAATCCATAGATGGTGTAGAAAGTATCTTGACATTTTTCTTTCACAAGTAGTTCTTAACATTTTTGAATCTACAACCACTTTATGTTAGGAGATGTTGTTGCTACTCTCCAGTAAACAAGCATAGCTATCAAACATCACACGTTTTTTACAGGTAAACCGTCGAACTAGAGGTTTAATTTTTCATGGCTATGTTGGTTTACCAGGTTTACCAGGCTCAATCCCTATGAATCACCCACCAAAAATTCTTCAACACAACAACATTAAACCATAAAAAATCCACCAGCATCACAGGACTCCATTTAGACCCACATCTCGTTACAGTGATGTTTAAAAACCAATTTTTCCATGTTTTTACCCACTTTTCCAGCCATATCTCGTGGTTTTTTCCCTATTTTCACCACTGGAAAAAAACCACTGGTTCAACCTCCGGTAGGAGATGCATTTCGCCGACGCCTTGAAGCCGCAAGAGTTGGAGGTACCGTAAACCGTGTCGCGATGTCGCGCAGAGAAAAAGTATCTGGGTTTAAAAATCCTAGGGATCAACATGGATTTTATATGATTTTATAACCATCTATAAAATCCAGAAAAATCCAGAACAATCCAGGTTTTTGTTAGATGTAATTTAGCATTTTATAACCTATTTTATAACATTTACCCAGAAAAAATATCCAGGTTTTTTTACATGTAATCTATGACCATCTATAACCATCTGCAACCATCTATAAAAACCTAGGTAAATATCTGGGTAAATTCTATGGTAAATTCTGAAAATACTGGTTGGTGGTGACTGGAACCATGGAATTTTATGACTGACTTTCCATGAAAAGTTGGGAATGTCATCATCCCAACTGACTAAATTATATGGATGTGGGTCAAAATGGAAGACCTAGGGGACCACAGATGTTAGTCTAGTTTAGTATTAACCATCCAATTATTGGGGTCCCTAATTTTGACCCATACCCATATATATATATACATATCACACTGATTTTCCCGGGATATCCATTGTTTCATCCCATAAAATCTCCATGGAAATCCGCTGGATGCCTGGCACGAGGTTTCACCAAGGTTCCAACCCAGGGACTTTTTCAGGGTCGAAGTGTTACTGGAACCATGGTGAAACCCAAGGAAAATCACCATTTTTCAATGGGTAAATCCACTATTTCTATGTCCATGTTCAATAGCTTTTTGTATGTTTACCAGAGGGTACACATCGTGGGTTTTTCCACATTTTGGCATGTTTACCCTATGACGCTGCAGAAATTGCTATGTTTTTTCCTGTATTTAAGTGGGATGAATTCGGTTTTGTGGCGAAATATGTGGGAACACAGGGGGATATGATGGGACCTCATATATCTATAATATATATATATATATATATAATATACATGACATGTATACATTGCAATATTGTCCCCTTAAACAATTTTTCATCATGGGTCAAGATACCAGTGACAGATGTGTTTTATTACTGCAGTGCGATGAACCACAGCTACAAGCAAAAAGTAATGGGCAGTTGATGTCTCCCTATCAAGAAAATATCTAATGTCAACCCTGGAGTTTTATTCACCCCGTTTACGGCTATGACTAATTGGGAGGGTACCATACAATTGGTATCAGATTACTGTTGGTGACACCCGTGAATCTGCCGTGTAGCCTAGCCGCTAGTGATATCCCAAAGATGTGGCACCAAAATTTTCTCCTTGGGTATTGACACCAATTTTTTTGTGGTGTATTCGGAACAATCTCCATTTACCCTCTGGTAAACGTTTACATAACTATGGAAAATCACCATTTTTAAATCAACTATTTCTATGACCATTTTCAATAGCTAACTGTAACAAATTACCAGAGGGTATTCATCACGGTTGCTTACAGCAATGGTCATTTCCCCATGTCCACGGTGGTATTTTGGCCATGGCCATGCTGGCCAGGAACCGATTGATTGCAGGTACCGATTCCATATATTTTTGGCCAAAAAAGTAAGGGAAGATCCCCACAAAATATAGCCCAAAATATGGTACTAAGTTAGTAGCTCCATTTTAGGATCCTGAATTTTCCACTGATCTTTTGTTTGGAGGGTCACTAGAGGCGAAGAACACTCCGTATTATGAGCAGTGAATTGACTATGAATAAGATTGTTGTACCGGTACAGGACATATTGAAAAAGATACATATATTAGTAAATAGCTGGTTGGTGGTTTGGAACATTTTTTATTTTTCCATATATTGGGAATAATCATCCCAACTGACGAGCATATTTTTCAGAGGGGTTCAAACCACCAACCAGATAGGAATTATTGGCCTATCATCGAATTTATTTTAATCGTTGATTCAGATGTTGACAACTAAGATCATGAATGGACTAACAAAGAGTCTATAAACAAAACACAATACATTGCTGATCAACCAGCCAAGAACTAAAAGTATGTTGGTGATCATCTATTGATACATATTGATAACAAAGGTATTTTATTGATCAAAAATCACCAAAATCATGAATAAACAAAGGTATATTGATTATTAGCTACTGTAATATCATTATAGCTTATAGATACTTATAGCTTATAACTATTAGTCAAAACAATTAAGTATAAGTTTTATAACTTCTAACTCTATATTATTCTCACTTTTATAACTAGGCACTTTGGCACTATTGGCGAGAAAAATCACATTTCCACAGTGCCATCCTGCCAGCTGTCAGGGTGGCCCAGTGCTGTTCCTGCCACAGCTCCTGCATGTCTTGGCGCTGCACATGAAGCAGGCCGTGGTCAAGTTAGGTGGATTCATATATGGTCATTAGTATTGGTATGGGACCATATGGGTATGGATCAATACCTATTAATACCATTTTTAGTGGGATGAACATCCATTTACCAGCTATTTTGATGTTCACCAGGGGTACAAGGTTTTGACACACTGCCATATTATTTCCAGGCACATAAGACCAATATTCATGGAGTAATTTGGTCATTGAAAATTGTGGAAGAAGATTCCAGGATGGGAACACTTAGTCCACTTTCATAGGGATTCATACACCTAAGTGGAACGGGGTTTTAATGGTGCTGGATTTCACGAAGATCTCATCCATATGTCATGGATAAACAATGACTTTTTCATAGTGACACAATGGGGACATAACCAACAACCAATATTGAGGGATGGGAATCATCAATCCATTTCAATGGAGATTAAAAACAATAATTATTTGACGGCAACGATGGGCACTCTTTGTTTTCGGCTGGTGGTGATCATCGTTGTGCGTTGGCGTTGCTGTTTCCAAAAGGTTTGAGGCGCCAAAAATGTAATGTCCCATTATAAGGATTCCCATTGTGGGATGGATGACGACAAACCATGTACCATGAATGTTCGACTATGGAACATATAAACATCCAAACCAATCTATAAACACTTCAAAACATCTATAACATCTTTAACAAATCTGTAACATCCATCATGAATTCGGGCAAAAAGGAGCCGCCCATGGATACGAAGGTTTGACTGGGACATTGGAGGAGGTATGACCAGCTGGATCTTGGGTTTCAAACATGGTTCCAGCAACCCAATGATGGGGGAGATTTATGAACAAAATTTGAACAAACAATTAGGAATGATGGGGCAGTTCATAATCTTTTGTTACAATTTTGACATTTGGAACAAAATATGAACACACAATTGGACGCAATGCCGACATATCTGCAACAATTGAGGATGGGGCAGTTGACGCCGGGGGAAACGGGGCTCCATCGACCGCTTGGGGTCTAATGTCAATTTTTAATGGTACCACATGGTACCTCCAATTAGTCACAGCCGTTTGGGGTGAATAAAAATCCTGGGTTGACGTTAGACAGCGACATTATGTAGTGTTATGTATATATGTATATATAAATATCCATGATATCTTTATTCACCCCAATTCTGATGATGCAAAAATCCAGAATTTCTGAAAATCATACAACGTGGATGGTTCAGAAATCCTGGAAATCCTGCACCAGTTGAAAACGGGGGGCCAAACATCCCATTTTTCATAGGCTTTCTACCATCCTTTTGGTTTATGGGATGTCCTAGGGCCCATCCACCCTATAGGTATCCAAAAAGCCAGGTGCCACCAGATGGCGCCTATCGAGAGGTTCAGGCCATTGGACAGGATTCACCCTTGAAAACATGGTGATTTTATGGGATATTCATGGGGGGTATCATGGGATATACCATCTGCTGGTTATGACTAACACTTTGCCATGGAAAATCAATGAAAATCACCATGCTATTAACAGGTAAACCACCTATTTCGATTAGGGCCATGGAAAATACCATGGCGAACTGTTAGTCATAACCAGAGGGTATCCTATTCATATCCCATTCACATACCATATAAAGTCCCATTAAATCATGATAAATCCCTGTGTTTTGGAGCTTTCTAAAGAAACATCCCACAGAGCATATCCCGATTCAGATTTGGGGTGTTGGACGTAGATACTCTGCTCCAAAGGTATCTTCAAATCATGTTGGACAATACAGGATGGGGCCCCCAAAAAAGATAGCGTTCAGCTGCCTTATTTTCAAATATTATAAATGGCTTAATTCTATGGTTTATGGTAGACATAACTATAGTTCATGGGGTTTATAAACTGATAAAAGAGGGCACCATCCTCTAGATCCAAATCGTGAAACATAGCCCAAGATTCAGTCAAATTGTTCGTCTATTGGTATAAAAACTGAACACCGGATGTGAGATAAAGTGGGCTCCTAAATGCGGTACGTAGCAATAGATCCACAATAGGCTGCTCATTTTTAGATCTGTTTAGATATGTTTAGTACTTAACCATCCGATTTCTCGGGTAATGATAAAATTTGAGCCATTCCCACATGTGCGGTTCATGGATCTTTCATTGGGCAAAAGATACCGAGTTTTTTTGGCGAAAAATGGAAGATTTTGGGTGGCACAACCTACCTTATATCCCTATTATTTGATGGTTCAATGGAGGTTTCCTAAAATGGAGGTACCCCCAAATCATCATTTTAGTTTTAGTAATTTTCGTATATTATGGTTACTTGGGGGATCCATGACTTAAGACCCCCCCATTCTTTTTGAAGCTCGGCCTGCCTGTGCCATTTTTGCCGCTAGGGCACACTAAGCTCGTACCTGTTGCTGGGCCTGGCTGAGAAGACTGGGCACTCAGCTGGGCACTTGCCGGATGGAATCCCCGTTCCATGTTGCGTTCAGTTGCCGAAGATGGTTGTGACTGAATTCTATGGATTATAGTAGATATAACCAACCAGTATAAACCTGGGGTTTATAAACATTTTTTTTTACCAACATTCACATCACTAGTGGCTTAATCATGGTTTATGGTATATATATGGGGATGTATCAAAACCAATCTTGCTATATTTTGGGGGATGAACATCCATTTACCAGTTATTTGGGGTTTCACTAGGGTACCAAGGTTTTGACTCATACCCATATTTATATATATATATTGTATAACTGTACTTTTCATGGGGATAAACCAACTTATAACTGTGCGGGCAGTTCCTATGGCAAAAAAACCTATGGTTAGAATGGGTCAAAAACTGTGGTGCTATGGATTTGAAGCTCCCTTGAAGTTGGGATATGACAAAAAACAGCCCTACAACTATGGTTACCCTCTGGTAAACAGCCACATAACTATGGAAAGATCCACCATTTTTAATGGATCAATCCACTATGTCTATGGCCATTTTCAATAGCTTTTTGTATGTTTACCGGAGGGTATAAAACCCACTTCTTAGTACAACTGCACCCACTTGGTCAATGAAAAACCATGACATCGGGTTGGAATGATGGTCAGCGGAATGATATACCAACATTTACCCCCAAAAATCACCCAGTTTTGTAGGTAAATATACCAGCACCATGGAGCGTATGGCTATCCCAATCATTGCCGAAATATGTTGGATCATGTTGGATGATTTTAATGATTTTAATGTTGACCGAAATGGTGATTTGAGGAGCACCCATGCGGAATTCGCCAATTCGCCCAGCAAAACTCAGGTGAATAAAAACCGTGGAAACAGCATATACCGTCTGGTAAACAGCCACATAACTATGGAAAGATCCACCATTTTAATGGGAAAATCCACTATGTCTATGGCCATTTTCAATAGCTACGTTAAATTGCCAGAGGGTAAGCACCTCAGCAACACGCACACGAAGATTTAGCTGATGAACATGGGGCATTTTAGGAACAACACCGATTCAAACACCAAAACATGGGGTTTATCCGAGAAATATGGAGATTCGATATGTTTCATCATGTGTTTTATAACGCTTACCCTCTGGTAAACTAACATAGCAATGGAAAATGGCCATAGACATAGTGGATTTTCCCATGAAAAATGGTGATTTTCCATTGCTATGTTAGTTCACCAGAGGGTACATATAATGTTCCAGTGCAACTTATATTTAAACTTCTGAGGCATTTTCCATCATGGTGACACCCTCGATAGTTTGCTATGAGAACAGTTCACCTTTCACATGTGATGACAATTGATAACAGTGCAACTGACATTTCAACTGGTTTGTTCACTTAAACATGATCCGACTTGCTGCACATTTTTGTATATCATGTATATGTATGGCTTAGTTAGGACAGATAGATTGATAGCTAAATTCACTTATGTAAATATTAAACATCTATGATGATAGGTATAGATTGACAGGTAGTACATGTTAATACTGTATATAATACTGGTTGGTGGTTTGGAACATGATTTTTTCATTATTTTTTCCATATATTGGGAATTTCATCATCCCAAGTGACTTTCACTCCATCATTTTTCAGAGGGGTAGGTTGAAACCACCAACCAGATTATTATTAACAGTATATTAACCATATAATAACCATATAGTAACCATTATTAACAGTATATTAACAGTATATTTTCACAACTAGATATATTAACCGTCATTAACCATATATTAACCATGATCAACAGTATATTAACCATATATTCACCATATATTAACCATTTATTCACCATGATCAACAGTATATTAACCATATATTCACCATATATTAACCATATATTAGCCATATATTAACCATTCATATTGACCCAATCGATTCGGTCGAAGTCACTTGGTCTGACGTTTTTTTTTTCAGTGGAGGCTGCGAGAACTCTTTGGACGTGCCGAGATCCGTGCCATGGTTGACATGCGGGAGATATTTTGGTCGAATTGGGGAGTAGATCTTTGAATTAATATACACAGTGGGGCCCCCGTTCGATAGCGTTCAGTTGGTTTATAAGTGGCTGAATTCAATGGTTTATGGTAGATATAACTACAGTATACTACAGTTAATGGGGATTATAATGGTCTATAAACCAACTTATAACTGAGGGGCCCCATCCTGTAGGTGTGTCTGAAAATGGGTATACCGTACCGCAGCCATTAGGATTTCAGTCCGGGACAATGATAATTTTTTTTTCCAGTGGATGGAATGGGGTAGCCCATTTTCAGGCAAATGGAGGTACGTTGGTACCATATAAGGCTATTTTGGGGGGTATATCTAGTATATCCCCTTACATAGGCCTGAACAATGGGCATTATATATGGTATATGGTATATAATACCATTGGCATATATGGTATATATAAGTATATGGTATTTACAAATAATAGATGTCCTTTTCCCATTGGTTGGTTGATTAATAGAGGGGTTTGAACAAACCCTTTAACGACAGGTAAATGATGATAGATGGTATACCAAACCCGCCCCTCTATATTTACCAAAAGGACATTATTGATGTATGGTAAACAAACATAGTGGACATTTCGACAATTATATGGTTGATGAAGAAAAGGATCGATGATGGATTTTCCAAATCTATGTTAGTTTACTGGAGGGATCTGGAGGTTTTTAATTATTGCTATTTCATTGGGACAGCAATTGAACATACCCTCCGGTAATTTAACATAGCTATTGAAAATGGCCATTTATAGTTGATTTTCCCATTAAAAATGGTGATTTTCCATAGCTCTGTTAGTTTACCAGAGGGTAATTGAACTATTTTTGAATTTTGGGGTACCACATTTTTCAGTCAAACCACTATTTTGCTGTGGAACAGTGTGACATGTTGTTTCGTCAATTCACATGATGCTTGAATTGTGTTATCCAGTAATCTCCTGTAAGTGGTGATATTGTTCTGGTAGCCCATCGATGAAGTTTGAAAAAGTAACAATTTGGATTCATTTAGTTTCCGGAGTATACCACGTTTTTTTTTTTTGCTTTCCCTATTCAGAGGCGTCTTTTGACACGGAGTTGTGAGCTACCTATTCTAGTCCTAAGCCGGTATGAGTTTTAGATTGTTTCAGACAATCTCGTACATTAACATGGGTATGGATCAATACCTATTAATACCATTTTTAGGGGGATGAACATCCATAAATCCCAGCTATTTTGATGTGAACTACAGGGGTACAAGGTTTTGACACACTGCCACATGTCAGCACATATACTCTCTGCACTTAGTTTCTTTTGATGGCAAGCAGAGTCCTCGGAGTCGAGTGGGGAAAATGAAATAGTGTATTATAATTCTACAAAGTGGGGCCCCCTAGATAGCTAAGTTGGTTTATAACTCCAATAGCTATGGTTTATGGTACCTATAACTATAATAGTTAATGGGGTTTATAAACCATCTTATAACTTGGGGGCCCCACCTTGTAATGATCAAGAATAAGAATAATAGTAATAAGATGACAGTATGGTAAGTACTATTATAAGAATATGGCAAGTTCATTATAAGATAATAATATGGAAAGTTTATAATAATAGTAATAATAAGGATGATAAGAATAAGAATATGTTTCTTATATACCATCAAATTTGGAGAATTTTGAAGATAAGTCATCACATTTGGAGGTTCTCAAGAGGTACCTTCAAGTGTTGAGACCAAGCCGTTTGGGTATTGGTGGTCGAAATGAGGTATCACCGTATCCCCATGACCAGTCCAAATCTGCTCAATGGATACCCTCTGGTAAACTAACAGACTTTGCTATTGAACATGGCCATTTGAAAATTTAGTTGGTTGATTTACCCATCAAAAATGGTGGTCTTACCCGCCGCTTTTCGTATACCAAAGGGTAGGTTGAAGGGAACAGACCCACCCCGCAGATCTCCGCGGGCGAACGTGTCAGGTGGCCTGAAATTCTTCGAAGGCACTTCTCCGCTGCCGCTCTTATTACTCCGAGCCATGTGGGAAAGCTCAGTGCAGGGGACTGCAGGGGCTGCGGGCCCCAGGAGAATTAAATGGGTTATAGCATGTTATAGCCCGAGCTATATTAATAGAATATCCTCAGTTAGATTAATCGGTTAGATATACAGTACAGTATATATATATATATGGCTTATAAGCCACTTACTAATTGGGATGCACAATATATCCCATTATATCATAATCATATTATATCCTCATCATTTTCCCATGAATTGTTTCACGTCTGGATTCTCTGGTTTTTCATAATGCAGAAAAATTGCCTGAAGTATAGCTGCTGGAGAGCTGCCCTTTTGATCGCCCCAGATCTTCTGGTGTTTCCAGAGCCAATGCAGGCCCTACAAATTAGAAGATGCGACCCCTGTTGAAGAGTGTCTGGAAAATGTCTGGTCTATACTTTTTCTCCCGAGTATGGTCGTCTTGGGGTGTAACGCTACATTTAAAGGACATCAATCCAAACAAAAATCCCTATTGTTTTGGAAAATCATGAACCTTTAAAATCAAAATGTTGGCACCTTTAAATCTTTAAAACCAATGTCGCATGGCGGATTTTCCAGCCAACGATCCCCATGAAAAAACCAGAGAGCGACATCCAGGTGCTTCCTCGGAACAGTGGTCTGTGCGTATCGTGCGCCTAAGGCTCCGGCAGTTTTGTTTTTTTGAGATTGGTGACTTCATGATGATCTGGATAGATCTGGAATAGATTATAACCTCAGAAACATGAGGATTTATGGTATAAAAAATGAGGAAATTTGGTCATCAAAAATGAGGATTTAAAACTACTGTGTGTGGCGATAGTTATTAGATGGAAATGATTTGTTTTTCTGTTTTTTGGAGATTTGGGACAGATGACAATTGGGATGATATACAATTTATTGGGATTAATCCAGGGAATAGTGGGATTTTTAGCGGGACTTCATGGGATTTAATGGGATTTAATGGGATATCTGGATGA